>ENA-ORXT01000214-ORXT01000214.1-marine-metagenome-genome-assembly--contig:-NODE-214-length-96865-cov-17.860613_pt1 | contig 96865 bp, 86 predicted proteins | sample MGYA00237868_ERZ511482 | MGnify/ENA metagenome assembly ERZ511482 | reverse complement strand
CGCCTCGGCCTGGTTCGGCTCTTTGTTCGCTTCGCTCACGGGGCCGCTGGGCCCTTCCCTCGGCTTCGCCTCGGCCTGGTTCGGCTCTTTGTTCGCTTCGCTCACGGGGCCGCTGGGCCCTTCCCTCGGCTTCGCCTCGGCCTAACTGAACTGGGGGTTGTCCCACCAGGGGAAGAAGTCGGGCATGTCCGAGGACGTTTTCATCGAGTAGTCGGCCGGGCGTTTCTCCAGGAACGATCTGACGCCTTCTCGAGCGTCGGCGCTGGCCCCCATGGCTTGAACGCCGCGAGAGTCGATGCGGTGGGCGGCCATTGGATGATCGGCCCCCAACATGCGCCACAACATGTGGCGGGTGAGCGTCACGGACACGGCCGAGGTGTTTTGAGCGATGTCGGTGGCGATCTGCCGGGCCAGCCCAAGCAGCTCATCGCCGGGTACGACCGACCGGACGAGTCCGCCATCCAACGCTTCCTGGGCTTCGAACACGCGCCCGGAGTAGCACCATTCGGCGGCCCGGCTGATGCCGACGATCCGCGGGAGAAACCAGGACGAGCACGCTTCGGGCACGATGCCTCGTCGAGCGAACACGAACCCGAACCGGGCGGTGTCCGATGCCAGTCGAATATCCATTGGCAGCGCACTGGTGATTCCCACGCCGACTGCGGGCCCATTGATGGCCGCAATCGTGGGCTTCAAGCAGTCGTAGAGGCGCAGGCTGACCAGCCCGCCACCGTCGCGAACGATGCCATCGGGCCCTTCGGCCTTGTCAACCTCGGCGCCGTGATCAAAGGTTTCGGCGCCACCGCTGAGGTCAGCGCCCGCGCAGTAGGCGCGACCGGCGCCGGTGAAGATGATGACCCGGACGTTGTCGTCGGCGTCCGCGTGGTCCAACGCGTCCAGGATCTCCCGAGCCATCCGGTTGTTGAAGGCATTCAGCTTGTCGGGACGGTTGAGCGTGATGGTGAGGATCGAGTCGCTGATCTCGTAGCGGATGGCTTCGTAGCTGGCAGGGTCGCGTTGTCCGGTCATGGCCGATTTCTAGCACCGTCCGCCACCGTCGATGGCAACCGCTACATCAGGTCCGACCAGAACGCGAAGATGCGCTCGCCGGTCGGCGGCCACATGGGGAGCGGGACCTGGAACTCATGATGGAGCCACGCCGCGAGGTCAGCACCATAGGTCACGATGTCGGTTTGGACGATCGACAGCACCGGGTTGGCGTCATTGGACATCTCACTTGCAGCAATATCGAGCGGCATGGCCCGGTGGCCGTAGATGGGAAACAGCGTTGACGCCCGGTGAAATCGAGCGGTGACGTTTTCGGTCCGGTCAGCGGCTCTGGCTGGACGCGGGCCCCAGGACCCCAGCCACAGGTTGTTCTGTTCCACATCGAAGAGGATCCCGTCCAGCAGCCGGGCGTTCCACTGCGCCAACTGGGCTGCGGGATCGTCGTTCCATCGCCACCAGCGGTCACCGTCGGGGACGCCCAGGACCAGGAGCATTCCCAGCTCAAACGGCAGCTGATGGCCGACCACGGACTCGACCTCACGAATCTGACGATTGGACAGGCTGTTGTCAGGATTCCCGCTCATGTGCTCCAGCGCATAGAGCAGAAACGCCTCCCACGCATCCTCATCGGGGGAGGGATCCAGCGGCGGCATCCCATCCAGGGGAAAGTCATCGGCCATCGGCTCAAGATACCGCTGCCACCGCCGAACTTGAGCCGGCCAAAGACCGCGCGCCGTCCGTTGCCGATACGTGGTGGGTAGATTCGCCTCTGGCTTATAACCCGGTCAGGGATGACGATAAGTACACCGATGCGTTCGACAAAACTACGGCTCCCTGCCTCCCTTTGCGCGCTTGCGGCCCTTCTGATTGGACTGGTGCATATAGCGGCGCCGGCGGCCGCAGCGGTACCAATCCCACTCGTCTCTGTCGCCGCCGCGCAGAGCTGTCCTGAAGGCCAGATTCCTCTGCCCGGCGGCACCGCCTGCACGCTGGCCCCACCTGCGCCAACGCCCCAACCTGCTCCGGTCGAGATCGTGGCCCCCGAAGCCGGAGCCGAAGCCCAGTGCGCGGGCGAGATCGTCCAGGGTGCGGCTGGTCTCGAGTGTGTTGTGACGGTGGCCCAATGTCCCGCAGGTACCACGCTGAATGCCGAGACCAGTCAGTGCACTGCCGATGCGCTTTCCGACCCGAATCAACCCGTGGATCCGAACGCAACTGCTGGCGAGGGCAAGCCAGAGGAGGCCGAGCCAGCTCCGGACTGCAGCCGTCGAGAGTGCGACGAGGCGGAGCGGGCGGCCGCAGACCAGGCCGCGACGGACGCCTGCGCCAAACAACTCGCCGACGAATCCCTACCCGTCACCCCCGGGTGTGAGCCGCCACCCAGGTGCCCGTCGGGCTTCGCCGAGAACGCCGCCGGCGATTGCTACGAGGTCCTTGACTCTCGCCACTCGTGTGTCGTGGCCGGGCGCGTCCCGCCGGGGGTGTCAACCAACGCCGAACTCTCCACCTTCACCTACATCCCCGGTACCGGGGAGTGCCTGAAACAGAGCACATTCCGCGAGCGAGTCCAAAACTTCGAGGCCATCGCCCTTGACGAGAAGCTGGCGTTGGAAGCGTTGCAGGAGGTCACCCGCGAGGTGATCGCCATCGAAGAGAGCATTGAGGAACTTGATCGAGAACTGGTCGAAGTCAGTCAACAACTTCGGGCCGCCGAAGAAGAAGCTCGGTTTGCTGAGATCCGACGCGACGCCACCGAGGACGAACTGGCCGCCGTTCGGCGAGCGCTCCGTGATGAACAGGATCAGCTCAAGGCTGAGGCGGTTGAGGCCTACATGACCGGCAACGGCGCCGATGCGGTGGCTGGCGCCCTCCTCAGTTCAACGTCGGCCAACAATCTGGATACGTCGCTTGACTATGCGGCCGCGGTCATTGAGCAGCAGCAGGCCACCATTGAGCGGGTCGAAGCACTTGAGGCCGAGACCCTTGTCCTGATCGAGGAGCGGGAATTGGCCATTGTCGCCGCCGAAGATGCGGTCGACGCAATCGAGAAGGTCGAAGCCGAAGTTCGGGACCTTCAGTCCGATAAGCGTCAGTTGTTGGCCGACCGGGAAGCACAGGTCCTGGAGGAGGCGGCGCAGATCGCCGCCCTGCGGGAACAGAAAGCAACCTTTGCCGATGCCTTGGGCAGTTCGTCGTCGGAGAGCCGAGAGCTCGAAGAGATTATCGCCGAAGCCCAGCTCTTTGAAGGTCAGGTGTCTGATGTTCCCGGCGTCCTGCAGGCCCCGCTCGATCCGCTTCGAGTCGGCTCGCGGTTTGGACCTCGACTCCACCCGATTCTGGGCTACGTCCGCCCCCATGATGGCGTGGATCTCAGCGGCGCGTCGGGCAAGCTCATTTCTTCGGCCGGTTCCGGAACGGTCATCATTGCGGGAAGCCAGGGCGGCTACGGCCAGACAGTGGTCGTCGACCACGGCGACGGACTCTCCTCGTTGTATGCCCACATGAGTGCGATTGCGGTGGCGCTGGGTGAGACGGTGTCCGCCGGCGACATTCTGGGGGCGGTTGGTTCCTCCGGACTGTCCACCGGCCCGCACCTGCACTGGGAGGTTCGCATCGGCGGCGTCCCCGTTGATCCATTGCCGTACCTGACCGCATCCTCGCCGGCCGTCGATTCCCAGCCTGGGTCCACCCCAACGCCGGCTCCCGCGACCTCTGACCCGTTTGCCGGCGCGGCTGCACCTGCGACCGCTGACCCATCATCGTTCGACCGTCGAGGATCCTCCGCACCGACACCGACACCCACGCCGACGGTCACACCGGTGCCGACCCCCACTACTCGGCCCACGCCGACGCCACGTGCTACTCCAACGCCCGCGTCAACATCGACCCCGGCGCCCACGCCGCGGCCGACGGTTGCCCGTCGCCTCACGCCGACGCCTCGGCCACTACCCACGGTGTCCCCGACGGCGACGGTGCCCGCCTCCATAGTTCTGTTCGGACGATCGGTGGAGCTGCCGACGCCGGCGCCCTCAGACTGAGACTTGGTCATCGGTGGGTATGCCTCATCACGGATCGCCAGCGGCTAATCTGCCAAGCGACCGAGAGGGAGAGCCATGCCGCATGAAGTCAAAGGCGTAGTCGCCAAAGCCAAAGGTGAACCGGTTTCGATCGAAACCATCATCGTGCCGGACCCGGGACCCGGTGAAGCGCTGGTGCGGGTGCAGGCGTGCGGGGTGTGCCACACCGATCTGCACTACCGCGAAGGTGGCATCAACGATGAGTTTCCTTTCCTGTTGGGTCATGAAGCCGCGGGCATCGTGGAAGAGGTTGGGGAGGGCGTGACGGACGTTGCACCCGGCGATTTCGTCATCCTGAACTGGCGGGCCGTATGCGGCAACTGTCGTTCCTGCAATCGCGGCAAGCCGCAGTACTGCTTCGACACGCACAACGCGACCCAGAAGATGACCCTGGCTGACGGAACCGAGCTCTCTCCGGCTCTGGGCATCGGTGCCTTTGCCGAGAAGACCCTGGTGGCGGCCGGCCAGTGCACCAAAGTGGATCCAGCTGCAAGTGCCGCTGCGGCCGGACTGCTGGGCTGTGGCGTGATGGCGGGCATCGGTGCGGCCATCAACACCGGTGGCGTGACTCGCGGTGACACCGTTGCCGTTTTTGGCTGCGGAGGTGTTGGCGACGCGGCCATCGAGGGAGCTCGATTGGCCGGCGCCAGCAAGATCATCGCCGTGGACATCGACGACCGAAAGCTCGAATGGGCCAAGGAGTTTGGTGCCACCCACACGGTCAACTCCCAAGAGGTGGACGCGGTCGAGAAAATCCGCGAACTCACCGATGGACACGGCGTGGATGTCGCCATCGAGGCGATTGGTCTGCCGCAGACCTACGAGCAGGCGTTCTACGCCCGGGACCTGGCAGGAACCGTGGTCCTGGTGGGCGTCCCGAATCCCGAGATGAAGGTTGAGTTGCCGTTCATCGAGATCTTCGGTCGAGGCGGGTCGCTGAAGTCTTCGTGGTACGGAGACTGTCTGCCCAGCCGGGACTTCCCGATGCTGATCAGCCTCTACCTCCAGGGCAAGCTCGACCTGGACCGCTTCGTCACCGAGACCATTGGGTTGGACGAGGTGGAAGAGGCGTTCCACAAGATGGAGGCCGGCGAAGTCCTGCGGTCGGTTGTGGAGATCAGCGCCTGATGGCTATTGACCACATCATCACTTCCGGAATTTTCTCGCTGGACGGCGACGACTTCGACGTGGACAACAACGTGTGGATCGTTGGCGATGCGCACGAATGTGTGGTGCTTGACTGCGCCCACAACGCCGAGGCGATCGTGGGAGCAGTCGGCGATCGCACGCTCAAGGCCATTGTCTGCACCCACGCCCACAACGATCACATCAACGCAGCCGCAGAAGTTGCCGAGCACTTCGATGCGCCAATCTGGTTGCACCCCGATGACACCATGTTGTGGGAGGCCGTCTATGCGGACCGTCGAGTCGACGCGCCGCTGAGCGACCGCCAGTCGTTCACCGTGGGCGGCATTGACGTCAACGTCATCCACACCCCGGGTCACTCACCGGGAGGCTGTTGTCTGCATCTCCCCACCGAAGGCGTGCTTTTCTCCGGCGACACGTTGTTCCACGGTGGCCCCGGGGCCACCGGGCGTTCGTTCTCGAGCTATCCGGTGATCTTGGAATCGATTGAACACAAGCTGTTCTCCCTGCCGGCTGACACCGTGGTTCACACCGGCCACGGCGACAGCACCTCCATCTCCGCCGAGGCGTCGTCGCTCGCGGCGTGGAAAGAGCAGCTCTAAGGGCTCAGCCCGTTCGTATTTCGATGGTGCCGTTGACCTCTCGCACGGGGTAAACGACCGTTGGCGCCTTCTCGTCCCGCGTTCCATTGCGTCCGAGCCACGAGGCGTTGCCGTGAATGTCGAATCGCCACCAGTGGCTGCAACACACGATCTCCTCGCCGTCGACCTGACCTTCGGCGGCCAGGTGGCTGTACTGGTGGGGGCAGCGCGCATCCATCGCGCAAAGTTGCCCCGACGCGGTCCGCCAGATGACGATCTCGGGTTCGTCGTCGGCGGGGTCTGCGCTCACGGCGTCAACGATGGCGCCGGGCGCCAGACCATCGGCGCGGCCAACGGGACGCCACGGGGAATCCTGGGACAGAGTGCTCACACCGCAGAGGGTATTGTCCGTGGATGACAGACGCGAACAACCCGACCGCTCCCTCGCTTGATATGGATGCCGTCGCGGCGATGCAGCGCCGTATCTGGGCCTATCGCCAAGGCCAGCAGGTGCAGCTGATGATGCACATTGGCAAACGACTTGACCTGTGGGAGGCGTTGCGGGGCGCCGGTCCGGTTTCGGCCGCGCAACTGGCTGACGCCACCGATCTCAGTGAACGATGGTTGTTGGAGTGGCTCCGGTGTATGGCGGCCGCCGACATCATCGCCTCACCTGACGGTGAGTTCTTCCACCTGAGCGACGAGGCGGCGGCGGTGATGGCGCCCTCGTCGATGCTGACCTACGCCGGTAGTGCGATGGAACGACCCCGTTCGCCCGAGACCGTCGATCACATTCTGGAGTCGTTTCGTAAAGGCGTTGGCATGAGCTACGACGATCATGGTGCCCATGAAGCCGCCCACGTGGAAGCCGCTTTCGGCAATTGGATTGCGCACATCCTGGTTCCGCAGTTCGTTCCCAAGGTCGAAGGCCTGACCGCCAAACTTGAAGCCGGGGCTCGGGTTGCCGACGTTGGTTGCGGGGCCGGAAGTGCGCTTCGGTTGCTGGCTGAGGCCTTCCCCAATGGCAGCTATCACGGCTACGACCTGTCCGAACATGCCATTGAGCTGGCTCGCAAACGTGCCACCCAGAGCGGCAGCGATGTCTCGTTCTTCGAGGCCGGGAGCGACGCCATGGAGGGGGAGTACGACGTGGTGCTGACCTTTGACTGCCTGCATGACATGACGCGCCCGGACCGGGCGGTGGCTGACATTCGAAGCCACATTGCCGACGACGGCGTCTTGTTGGTCAAGGAGATCCGGTCGGCGGCCACCTTTGAAGAGAATCGCGCCAATCCCATGCTGGCGATGATGTACGCCACCTCGATTCAGGTGTGCATGTCCTCGGCGTTGTCCGAACCCGACGGTCTGGGGCTGGGGACCTTGGGGCTGCACCCGGCTCGCTTGACCGAGCTCATGCTCGACGGTGGTTTTTCGACCGTCGAGACCCACGCCTTCGATGACCCGTTCAACCTGTACTACGAGGTTCGGCCCTGAGCCCATATGCGGCCCAGGTGCGGCTTCGATCTGATGGACGGGATCTGGGGTTTGTGCGAGTGGAGCTGACGGCCGCGCCCGATGGGAGCTGGGGCGGACTGATCCTGGGCAGCGACTATTTGATGTGGGGCGCCAACCACCAGCGGTTGACGATTGAGTTGGCAAACGGCGAAGACGCCGAGGTCGTGGTTCGGGCCACCGGCCGGCTGCTGGGTATGGGCCCGGCCCCTCATCTGGTGATCATGGGCGGCGGCGAGTAGCCGCCCAGAACCTCTTCGATCACGGCGGCGAAGGTGATGCTGCGGTGGTCGTGTCGGTCCGGTGCGATGATCTGGATGCCAACCGGCAATCCACGGTCGGTGAGTCCCACCGGCGCCACGCTGGCCGGCAGGTAGGGGCAATTGGCGATGCTCGCCCAGAACCACTGCTCGATGGTGGAGACCAGGTGCCCGTTGACCTCAATCATCTGATCGCCGAACGGCGTGGTGGTGTCGTGAAGGGTGGCGGCGGAGGCCGATACGGGACACAGCAGCAGGTCGACGGACTGGAAGTACTCCGCCCAGGTGTTCCGCAGCCGTTGACGTTGATTGGCCAGACCAAGCCATTCCACATGGCCGAGGGTGGTCCCTTTACCCATGATCGCGTTGTAGTCCCGGTCGCCCGCGTCATAGCGTGCTGCGTGGGTCGGGTCCTCAGGGGAGCGGTCCAACGCGCTGGTGGCGGCGCGCACCAGGAGTTGGTACACGGTGTGCGCGGCCCGATGGTCCACCGGATTGGGGGCAGAGGAGATACGCACGCCGGCACCCTCCAGCGCGTCGATCGCCTGGCCGAGCACCGCGGTCAACTCTGCGTCCTGCTCGCCAACAGGGTTGTCCAACATGACGCCAACGGTGAAGTCGCCGGGCGCCGTCTTCGCGGTCGGCGCCAGACCCGCGCTGACAATGCGCATCACCTCAGCCAGGTCAGTCGCACTGCGCGCAAGCGGTCCCACAACGTTGATGTCGATATCGGCGTCCTGGCCCGGATATGTGTGACCGGCCTGAGAGACCACTCCGAACGTCGGTTTGTGGCCAAAGATCCCGGAGTAGTGGGCGGGGAAGCGAATGGATCCGCCAATGTCGCTACCAATCTCCAATGCCGCCATTCCCGACGCCACCGCCGCGGCGGACCCGCCCGAGGACCCGCCCGGGGTTCGGGTCAGATCCCACGGGTTGTTGCACACGCCGTGGATCTCGTTGTGGGTCTGCCACTCACCCAGCTGGAAGGGGACGTTGGTCTTGCCCCAGATCACCGCGCCCGCGGCCTGCAGCTGGTCCACCACCGTGGCATTGTTTGCGGGGTGGTGGTTGGCGATGGCAGGGTCTCCCCAGGTGGAGGGAGCGCCCTCCCAGTCAATGCAATCCTTGACGGTGACCGGAACCCCGTGCAACGGCCCCAACGACTCTCCGTTCGCCTGCATCGTGTCCAGCGCAGCAGCTCGCTCTTTGGCCTTGCTGATCCGTTCGGTCACCACCGCATTCAGGGTCGGGTTGTGGCGCTCGTAGCGCAGCAGTGACGCGTTGAGCGCCTCGGTGGCCGACAGCTCGCCACTCTTGATCATCGAAGCCAGGTGATGGGCCGGGAGAAGCGAAATGTCGTCGCGGGTCATGCAAGGTCTCCGAGTTGAATACGGACCTGGAGTGTAGGCGCGGCGGCATTTCGTAGAACTCCTGACAAACTTGGGTGTGCGATCCTCGATGACGCGTGGGCAGGCGGCGCAGATCCTTGGCCTGGTTCAGCCAGCAACCCGATCTGAGGTCACAGCAGCGTTTCGTCGTCAGGCACGACGCGTGCACCCGGACACAAAACCGGGCGCGGCGACTGCAGCCAACGCGCCCGCCAACATGGCGGCGCTGGTTGAGGCCCGGGACCTGCTGCTCTCCGCTCCGCCCCGGCCCGACGAACAGCGACATGACGGGCCGCCGTCCCCGGAGCCGCCGCCAAACCCTCTCTATCCCTATCTCGATGAGCCGTGGTGGTCCGGCCTGTTGTCAAAGCTGGTGGTGGCGGCGTCTCTGTCGTTTCTGATGGCGCTGGTCGCAGTGGTCAGTGTGGTCGGTTGGGGTTTGCTGAGCGGTGGCAGCTCCGGTGAGGAGACGCCCGCATCAACCGAGCCCACCGATGCCGATACCGGGACCGACCGGTTCTCGGGCTGTGTGGTCATCTTCCAAACCTCGGAGAATTGGCGAACGTTCCAAGAAGCTGATTGCTCGACCCCCAATACCTGGGAGATCTCCTCCTGGACTGAAGGCCTGGCCGCCTGTCCGGCCACTGAGGAGGCTGTCCGCAACGCCGAAGGCACGTGGTGTCTGAGGCCGCCGGAGGCCCCCTGAGGCAGGCAACCCCGCAACCGGCGGTGCCCAGACCTAGAGTGCCCCTATGGGCGTTTCAATCGAAGCGAACGATGTTCTGGTCACCGCCGGTGACCCGTTGACCGCCGTTCTGGTCCACGGGGCGTGGCACGATGAGCGATGCTGGGTTGACCTGACCCCCGAACTCACTCTGCGGCAGGTGCGGTGGCACTATCTGACCCTGCCAAGCACCAATCCTCGCCATGGTCTTCCCGGACTTGCCGAAGATGTCCGAGCGCTCAACGGCCTGCTCGACAGTCTTGGCCGTGATGTCGTCCTGGTCGGTCACGGGTATGGCGGCATGGTGATTGGCGAATCCGGGCACCATTCGGCGGTGGCTCGCCTCGTCTATCTGGCCGGGATCTGTGCCGACTTCGGCGAGACGGCCGCAGAGCACATGGCGGGCGTGACGCCGTCGCTTGCGACGCTGGCCGTTGAAACGAGCGACGATGGTCTGTCTCGTATCAAGCCGGGAATCGGAGCCCGAACCGTCTATGGCGACCTCAGCCGAGCTGACGCAGAACAGAAAGCCAGGTTGCTGCAGCCATCGTCAAACCGGGCCCTGCAGGATGCCGCAGGGGTTCCGGCGTGGAAGACAAAGCCAACCACCTATGTGGTCTGCGGCAAGGATCGACTGCTGCCGGCCAATCGTCAGAAGAAGATGGCCCAGCGGGCGACCAACGACATCGTGACGCTGCGGGCCGGGCACGCGCCGTTCTTTTCGTCACCGTCGGAGATTGCCGACGTTGTTGCGCGCCCCCCAACCAATGAGGATCAGCCCGGCCAGCACGAACAACACGCCACCCGCAACTCGTAGTCGGGTTCGATCGGCCTTCGCCTCCGCTGTCGATGAGTTTGGCGAAGCTGCGGATTCGCTAGCTGAAGTCTGCGGTGTCTCCCGAGGGGTCGGGGGTGGCTGGGACGCGGTCGCCACGTCTGGAACGGAGGGCACCGGACCGGGCTCAACCGCACCAGGTGTCACCGGTTCTGGTACCGGTGTCAGTGCGGGCGGTGTTGGGGCGGGCACGACAAGCGGGTCGTTGGTGATGGTGTCCAGAACCGTCTGCACCGCTCGTCGGTTGACTGCGCCAAAAACCGGTATCTCCGAGTTCATCAGGGAATCGATCGAAGGTCGAATGGCGGTCGCCAGGTCCGCCGCCTGGTAACAGCCGCCGGCCACAAGGTCAATGGTCACCAGGTTCTCCAGTCGGGCGCCGGGTACGGGTTCGGCCGGCAGTCCGCGCGACGCACGGTCGGCCAGTACCTGCGCCGCAAAAGGGTCCACGGATCCAGCCAGGTCACCCCACCACTGGCGGGCGGTGGCCCGGTCGGGCGCACAGTTGGGGGCGCCAATCACCGGAATCTCTGAGCCGGGAACGGTGGCAGGCACCGCGTACTCATCGTGGAGCTTGAAGATGGCATGGCCCATCTCATGGGCCAGCACTTGAGCGGTTGGACCGAGAGCCGTCGCCTGATCATCGCCGCGTTGCACTTCCAGACGAACGCCACCAAAGCCCGGGTCGGTGCGGATGGGGGCTTCGCTGGATTGGTCGTCCCGATCAGCCACGAGCGTGACCGTGACCGTCGACGGCAGCCCAAAGATCTCCGATGGATTCCAGCCTTCAGTATCGGCCAGGGCGCCGTCCCACTGGAGGGGCTCGGTCACTGTCCAGAAGTTGAAGCGGTCACGATGGCTTGCCAGCGGCTCAATGGCGAACAGTCCATGGAACAGGTCCTTGTCGGTCAACCAGGGACCGTTGAGCCCCAGCAGGTCAGCGGCGCGATCGATACTGTCGGTTTGTGAGATTTCGGCGCCCATAACGATGTTGATCCGGTCCCGAAGCGCATCGTTGTGGCCGGGGATCACCTCGGCAAGCGTTGCCGGCAACACCTGGAACCCAAAGCCGCCAGGCACGGGTTCACAGGCGGGACCATCGCACGGCCAGACGCGATAGCGACCGGGCGGGACGTCGAAGCCCACATGGAGCTCAGAGCCGTTGCCGTTGTCAACCCGAAGCGCTGGGCTCACCTGCAACACCCCGTCGGCGGAGATGTCAGTGGTTCCGGACTCTCGAGGGGCTATGGCGAATTGGACAACCTGGGTGGCCAACAGCGGACCGCGTTGGGCGAAGCGAATGGGAGTGTTGGGAAGAGCCACCGGCTCACGTCCATCCCACACTGGCACCAGCCGGTAGGTGTCCGGGGACCCCTGCTCGGTAATGAACGAGGCGGCGTTCTCGTAGCGTCGATTGCCGATCTCCAAAGTCACGTCGTTGGTGCCGTTGATCATGGTGACGCCGCCGAAATTGCCGCAGGCCAGCAGCGGTCCCTCATCGTCAGATGTGATGGTGCAGCTCGCCCGGTTCTCGGCCGCCACCCCGGCGCCGACGATGCGCGGCGCAAGGTTGGCCAATTGGCTGGCATCAACGCCGGTCTGAAGGCGGAAGAAACAGTCGACCGGGGTGCCCACCTGCAGCGGGAGTCTGGCATCGGGACCGCACGTTCCCGGCACGACCACCAACTCCTGGGAGCTGGCGCCGGCAGTGGAGGTTCCCAGGAGCGTGACAACGAGACCCAGCACCACCCAGGCCGTGACAATCAGCGAAGAAGCAGAAAACGAAGAGCGGAGCACGACGCTTCCATCATGGCGGAACCGGGACCGACAACGGCGGCAACGCACAACTCGTTGGCGACAGCCGCAAAACAGCCGATACCCTGACCTACCTGCTCTTTGACAATCGATCACGCACGACGCCGCCGGCCCAAATGATGTGGGTTCTGGCGCACGTCAACGCATGATCGATTTCATCCCGGGGCTGACTGGTTTCGACGCCGAGGACGGGAATCGACCTGTGCGACCGGAGTTGCTCAGACTCCTTAAACAGGGCAAACAAACACAAGGCACTCAAAGCCTTGCCACCGCAGCCTAATTTTTTAGACTGTAGGAGCAAAAACCGCGGCCCTTGAGGCTGGCGGGGCCTGTCCACTGCAGCCCGGCAACAGAAGCAGTGGAGGACAGCTGGGAAAGACCGCTGACGACGAGAAAGACCGTTGACGCCTGGGAAAGACCGGCGGAGGACCTTCGGGTCATAGGACCCGGCGTTTCGACAGCCGCATAGTCGAGAACCGGGAATGGTCGTAGCGCAATCGTTTGCCACTTGACGGACGGGGGTTCGATTCCCCCCAGCTCCACGTTTTGAGCCGAGCCCCTGGGGGCTCGTCTCAAATGCCGAGTTTTGGCTGGCGCCAAAACGTCGCGTCTTGGACACGTTTTGCGTCGGCCTTTTTTGCTGGCGCAAAAACGCCCCCGTTTTGCCGCCTGCGGCGGCAATGCCGAGTTTTTGCTGGCGCAAAAACGTCGCGTCTTGGACACGTTTTGCGTCGGCTACGTGCGTCGAGCGTTGGTGGCGAAGAGGGCGACGGCGATGAAGACCGGTTGGAGGAAGAGCCGACCGAAGCGCTTGGCATTGGTGTCAAGTCCGAACGCGTCTTTGCCTTCGATCCACTGCCAGAGGTTGCCGGGGAAGACCACCACGAAGAAGGCGGCGATCACCCATCCGACCAGCGCCCGGTAACGCCGCACGAACAACGCAGCGGCGCCGAGCGCAATCTCCACCACGCCGGATGCCAGGACCACGAAGTCCTCGTCCAGCGGGAACCAGTCCGGCACCTGGGCTTGGAATTCCACACGTTGGAATGTCAGATGAGAGATCCCGGCGCCGATCAAGCCGACGCCAAGCACCCACCGCGCCAGCGTCCGCAGCGCCGGCCATCGTTTGACCTCAGGCGTCATCCGCGTTTGGTGCCCATGGCGCGGGCGGCCTCTCGGTCGGCCTCGCGGGCGGCGATGTCACGGCGTTTGTCGTGCTGCTTCTTTCGCCGGCCGGCCGCGATCTCAATCTTGACCCGCCCGTCTTTGAAGTAGAGCCTGGTGGGGATCAGCGTCAACCCGTTGCTGTCGGTTGCCACCCGAATCCGGTTGATCTCGGCCCGGTGGACCAGCAGTTTCTTTGGGCGCTCAGGCTCGTGCACGAAAGCCGAACCGGAGTGTGAGTACGGCGCAACATGCAGGTTGTACAACCACAGCTCGTTGTTCTTGATGCGAGCGAACGACTCCGCCACCCGCACCGTCGATTCCCGCATTGATTTGACCTCGCTCCCGCGAAGCACGATGCCACATTCCCACCGGTCACCCAGGTCGAAGTCGTGCGATGCGCGCTTGTGCTGAGCGATTATTGCGTTGTTGGGATCCCGCTTCTTGGGACTCCTGCCCTTCTTGGCCATGCCTGAGACGGTAGCCTCGCCAACATGCTTCGCATCCGTGAATCGGTGGCCAATGAGATGTTGGCCCATGCGGTGCGCAGTGTCCCGTTGGAAGGCTGTGGACTGGTGGGCGGGTCCCATGGAAGCGACGCCGTGGAGGCATTCATCCCCGTGGCCAACGCCGCCCGATCCGCAGTGCGCTTTGCTCTCGACGGCGAAGACCTTCTCCGGGGCGAAGAGCAGCTGACCCAGGCTGGCTTGAGCATTGTTGGCATCATGCATGCGCACACGCACACGTCCCCGTACCCATCACCAACCGACATCGCCGACGCCACCAACTTCGACCCGCGGGCAACGTGGCGCCACGTCATCGTGTCGCTGCTGCACCCGGAGCCGGTCATGCGGTGCTTCCGCATAGTGGAGGGCTTTGTTACCGAAGAGCCCATCGTCGTTACGGGAGTCTGATCTCCAACCATGGGTGCTGTGCTGCTGGGCATTGTGCTGATTACCGCGCTTGCGGCGGCCCGCGTGTCGTGGTCCAGAGTGGGCCAGATAGCCGATGCTGATGTTCGTTGGCTCCAGGGCATTGGGGCCAACGATTCGGTCTTTCCCATGATCCACAAGTACCTGTACCACATGCGGGCCCATCGGTGGGTGGGAGCGGTGGTGGGCGTGGTCAGCTCTCTGGTGGCAAGTCTGGTGGTTGGCCGTCGCGTCACCGCCGGCGTCGGTGCCAACGAACCATGGTTCGACGTTCTGTTCTGCGGCCTCGCCGGCGTGATCATCGGCTCCATCGTGGCTGAAGTGCGACGGCGGCAGGCCGAAGCAAAGGGTGTACGTCAGGTTGGGGCTCGCTCGGTGGAGATGGTGCGCAGCCAACTCGAACTTGTGGCTTTTGCGCTGGTGATTCTCACCGTGGCCCTGGCGTTGTTCGTGCCAAATACCGCCAGCGTTATTGTGGCCGGAGGTGCCGTTATCGTGCTGGGATGCCAGTTGGTTCTGGTGGATGGACTACGGCTCGGCAGTCGGGAGCTTGTGGAACTCGATCTTCGCCATGCTGACGATTCGATTCGCACGTACAGCATCCATCGTTTCGCTTTGGAGACTCTGGCCTGGGCCATTCTGGTTTCGGGCTGGCAGCTGGGAACGAGTGTGCTCGATGGACGCTTCATCGGTGGGGTCATCGTGGTCCTGACACTGCTCGTAAGCCTGTTCCTGGTCCTGCAAAGTCGGCCGTACCCCGAACGCGTTTCAGTCTGAGCAGGCAGGTACTCTCAAAGGGTGAGGTCCGGCCCCAAACCAGATGCGCCGATTGGTATGTTCGACAGCGGCTTCGGCGGGTTGACGGTGGCCCGAGCGCTGGTGGATCTGCTCCCCGCCGAAGATCTGGTGTACGTCGGCGACACCGGCCGTTACCCCTACGGTTCCAAGCCCTTGACTGATGTTCGGTCCTACTCAACCCAGATTGCTCGGTGGTTGGTCGACGAGCATCACGTCAAAGCGGTGGTGGTGGCCTGCAACACCGCCTCGGCGGCCGCGTTGGATGAGTTGACGGCAACGCTCAGCGTCCCGGTGTTCGGTGTCATCGACCCCGGCGTGCGAGCCTTGAGCGCCGTCAGCGAATCGGGCCGGGTTGGCGTGATCGGCACCGTGGGCACCATCTCCTCGGGCGCCTACCAAATCGCATTGTCCCAAGCCGCTCCATCGGTCCAACTGACCTGCGCGGCCTGCCCCGGGTTTGTCGAGTTCGTCGAACGCGGCGAAACCCACAGCGACCAGGTCCGCGTCCTTGCCGAACGGCTGCTTGCGCCCATTGTTGACGCCAAGATCGATGCGTTGCTGCTGGGCTGCACCCACTACCCGTTTCTGGCTCGAACCATTGCGGACGTGCTTGGACGATCCGTCGTCCTGGTCAGCTCGGGGGAAGAAACCGCCTTCGACATCTGGGAACGACTCGGGGAGAGCAACCTGCTCACGGCCGGTGACGAACCAGGCCGGCATCAGTGGTTCTCATCCGGCGACGTCAGCTTGTTTGAGAAGATGGGACCGATTCTGAACATGCCGGAGATTGAGAACGTGCAGAGCGTCTCGTGGTGACCGCAAGCGGGTTGCGTTGCACGGTGCTTGGATGCTGCGGTTCCTATGCCGGGCCGGGCGGAGCTTGTTCGGGATATCTGGTCCAAGGCGGCGGCGTCAACGTCTGGATGGACTCCGGGCCGGGCACGCTGGCCAACCTTCAACTGCACATCGGACTCGAAGAACTTGATGCCCTGGTGCTGACTCACGAGCACCCCGACCACTGGCTTGACCTGCCGGTTTTCAAGACGGCGCTCAAGTGGTTCTTTGGTCGTGAAGGTCTGCCCGTATTCAGCAATGCGTCCACCTTGGCGCGGGCGCGGCTCCTGCTGGAAGACGATCTTGATCAGGTCTTTGATTGGCATGTGGTGGAATCCGGTGGGTCGGTGAAGATTGGCCACCAGGATTGGACCTTTGCCCAGACCGATCACTATGTGCCAACGCTGGCCACTGCGGTTGAGGCCGACGGCCGCCGATTCGGGTACACCGCAGACACGGGACCCGGTTGGTCGCTGGCCGAACTCGGCCCGGTCGACATGGCCTTGTGTGAGTCAAGCTTCCTCCACCGGGAGGGCCGGGAAGGGGAACTGCATCTCACTCCTGTTGAGGCCGCAGCCATGGCCGAAGAGGCGGGGGCTGAACATCTGGTGCTGACCCATCTGGCGCCGGACCAGGACCCCGCAGCGCACGTGGCGGCCGCCCAGGCCAATTTCTTGGGGACTGTCTCACTGGCGCAGGTCGGCGCAACCTACGCTGCGTAGCTGGTCCCATCGGCGGACCAGCAGCCTGAGAGGAACAGCAGTGAGACCAGACGGAAGAGCAAACGACGAACTTCGGCCCATCGGCTTTGAGCGTGACTACACCGACATGGCCGCCGGATCGGTTCTGGTTTCGTTTGGCCGGACGCGGGTTCTGTGCACCGCATCCATCGACGATGGAGTGCCGCGGTGGATGCGCGGGAAAGGTGAAGGCTGGGTCACCGCCGAGTACTCGATGCTCCCGGGGTCAACCCCGGGTCGCGCCAACCGGGAGGCCGCTCGCGGCAAACAATCGGGTCGGACCCAGGAGATTCAGCGGCTGATCGGCCGTTCGCTTCGGTCGGTCACGGACATGAAGAAGCTCGGCGAGCATCAGATCATTGTTGATTGCGATGCGCTCCAGGCCGATGGCGGCACTCGCACTGCCTCCATCTGTGGTGCCTACGTGGCGCTGCACGATGCGTGCACGCGCCTGGTCAGCAATGGTCAGATTCCTCAGCACCCGCTCACCGACCATCTGGCCGCAATCTCGGTGGGTGTTGTGGACGGCGTCCCGGTTCTTGACCTTCCGTATGTCGAAGATTCGGTGGCTGATGTGGACATGAACGTGGTCATGCAGGGCTCCGGTGACTTTGTGGAGCTGCAGGGAACGGCCGAAGGCGCGGCGTTTGGTCGGGGCGAACTGGACTCGCTGATTGGCCTTGCCGACAAAGGCATCCGCGAGATCATCGAAATGCAGAAGGCGGTTCTGGCCGACCCGCCTCCGCCACGCGGCTGACCCGGCGCAAATCGATGACGTCAAAGCTGGAGCTTGTCACCGCCACCGCCAACCCGGACAAGCTGGTGGAGATCCTGGCCATCCTGGGCAATGAGGTGACGCTGCTGCCGCGTCCGCCCGAAGTTCCCGATGTGGTCGAAGACGCACCGGATCTGGTGGGCAATGCCCGATTGAAGGCGGTCGCCATCGCCGATGCCTCCGGCCACCCAGCTCTGGCCGACGACACCGGCTTGGAAGTTGACTGGCTCGATGGTCGGCCGGGGGTTCACTCGGCCCGCTACAGCGGACCCGATGCCACCTATGAATCAAATGTGACCAGGCTTCTGGAGGAGCTGGACGGGGTCACCGGCGATGACCGTGGGGCCCAGTTTCGGACCGTGGTGATGGTGCGATGGCCCGACGGTCGCGAAGTGATGGCGGAAGGCGTGGTTCGCGGGGTGATTGGCATGGAGCGAAGCGGCGACGGCGGATTTGGGTATGACCCGGTCTTTGTGCCGCTCGAGGCCGACGGTCTCACCTTTGCGCAGATGTCGCCGGAGGCCAAGCATGCCATCTCTCATCGGGGCCGGGCGTTGCGTGCGTTGCAGGCCAAGCTGGCCGAGCAGGTCCAGCAGCCTTGATGATGCTGCGGAGCCGACCCGTGAGCTGATCCCGGACCTCGGCGTCGGTCTTCAAACCGGGGTAGCGCCTCACCGAGCACTACAGAGAAGAGCGAACCAAGCCAAGGCTGTTGCTCCCAACACAACCACTGCAACCCAAGACCCCGTCACGGAGACGGTGTTACGTTCTGTACTTTGGTGCGCCAGGAGGGACTTGAACCCTCACGTCCGAAGACACAGGATCCTAAATCCTGCGCGTCTGCCAATTCCGCCACTGGCGCTCAGTGGACTACTGACGGTACCCGGCGTTCCCGGCCGCGGGGGAGGAGTTTCGAGCTTCAGGCGATCGAGGCTGGTTATCGCGTAAACCTCGTCCTGATGCCTTCGTTCGGCAGGCCGGTGCGGGGCGCTATCCGCAGTCGGTTGCGGCCAATAGTGAGCGGCATACCTCACGCATGCGCTCGCCGCTCAACGCTCCCATGCGTTGGACAAGGAGGGCGACCGAGACTGATTCGACAGAATCAAGGTTGACTGCGCATCTCGTCGGGATTGGATCGTCGCCCGGTTCGAGGAGAACTTCGCTTGGCAAGTTACGGATTGTCGTCGTGCAGGGCGCGATAAGGGCACGGCGCAATCGGGGTATGGCAGCATCGCGGGACAGAATGACGACGGGGCGTCGCCCGATGTCTGGTGGTTCGCACCACCAAAGCTCGCCTCGCAGCGGCAACTCGCTCATGAAGCGGCCGCAGCATCTCGGAATGACTCAAGATCACCCCACTCGTCGCGTTCTCCGATCGGATGAACCCGGTATGCCGAATCGTAGGCAGCATCGACTTCCGCAGCTCGATAGCGGGCAACCAACGCCGACAAGGCTTCGTCGATGAGTTGCGAGTCGGTCTCACCGTCGCAACGACGTCGTGCTTCGTCGAGAAGGTCGCTGTCGACCGTGGTACTGATACGGGTTCGAGCCATGGCATCAGTATGCCATGGACATGCCACGTGGAGAACTGGAGAACTGGAGAACTGGAGCGCCGTAGTGGCGGTGTTGCAACCTGCGGGAGGGGTTTTGAGCTGGGTGCTCTCGACGCTGGTCAGCGCGTAAACCGCGATACAACCTCAATATGTGACGTGTTGGGGAACATGTCCACGGTCGTGGCGTGGTCGAAGGTGTACCCGGCCTCGGTGAGCAGGCGAGCGTCGCGTCCCAGGGACCCGGCATCGCAGCTGACCAACGCAACGACCGGGGCTTCGGTGCCCACCAGGACAGCGACCGCCTCCGCTCCGAGGCCGGATCGGGCGGGGTCAGCGATCACCACACTGGCCGGCTCGGGCTCCCAGGATTCGACTCGTGACTCAATCACCAGCGCCGACGGCACATTGATGCGGGCGTCGGCCACCGATGAGGATCCCGACTCCACCATGGTGAGTCGCCGATCCCCGGCCAGGAGTCCACCCAGCAAGCCGACCCCGGCGTACAGGTCAACCATCGGCCCATCGGGGGCATCGTTGATGGCTTCGCCCACAGCCGCGACCAGCGCCTCGGCACCTTCGGGCGACGACTGGAAAAAGGACCGGGCCGAAATCTGCCAGGTGCGGTCGCCGACCATCTCGGTGATGGAGGTGGCCGCAACCGTATTGACCTGATCAATTCCCACGACGGTGACGTCCTTGGGAACCACAAACCGCCCAACCGACGGGGAGCCGATCACGAGCCGATCTTCGGTGCGTGCTCCGACCCGGATGGTGACCTCCTCCGCGCCATCGAAGACGCCCAGAGTGAGTAGATCCTCGGCCCGAGGATTGGTTGCCGGGCAGGCGTTGACCAGCACAGGCTTGTGGGACTTGCGTCGCCGATATCCGGCTCTACCGTTGGAGACCAGAGCGCGAATTGTCGTTCGGCCGTGGTGCTCCACGTCGGGGCCAATACGAACATCGGGCTGCTCCAACCGTCCCAGCCGGGTCAGCACATCGGCCACCACCGTCGCTTTGTGCATTCGGGCCGCGGATCGTGAAACATGTCGCCAATTGCATCCGCCGCAGCCGTCCGCCACGTGCGCACAGTCGGGAGGAATCCGGTCCGGTGATTCGGTGGTCAAGGTCAGAACCCGCCCCCGGGCGAACGTCTTCTTCTCGTGGATGATCTGCACCTGCGCGGTTTCGCCGGGCAGCAGTCCGGGAACGAAGACGACCTTGCCATCGTCGCGGCGCGCCACGCCTTCGCCCCCGGTGGCAATCCGGTCGACGGAGAGTTCCACCGTTTCGATGAAGCCGGAAGCGATCGGAGGGGTGTCCATGGCCGGACCCTATCGGCTGGCTAGGGTCGCGAAGGTGAGTGAGAAACGCGAGATTCAGATCGTCCCGTCAGTTCTGCCGGCCGACTACTCCAAACTGGGCGACGAGTGCATGGCGCTGGAAGAAGCCGGCGTGGACCGGATCCAGTTTGATGTCATGGACGGACAGTTTGTGCCCAACCTGACCTTCGGTCCGGACGTCATTGCGTCGCTGCGGGACAAGGTCAAGGTGCCCTTTGAAGCCCACCTCATGGTCAACACGCCCGACGTGATGAACCACCTGTACGTGGAGGCCGGTTGTGAGATGTTGATTGTCCACGCTGAGGCCTGCCCCCATCTGCATCGCACGTTGGCCAACATTCGAGAGCTTGGGGCCCAACCGGCGGTCGCATTGAACCCGCACACCCCCATCTCAACGGTCGAGAATGTTCTTGACCTGTTGGACATGGTCCTGATCATGACGGTCAATCCCGGCTTCGGTGGCCAGAAGTACATCGCCAGCATGGAGCCCAAGATTCAGGCGCTTCGGACCATGATCGATGCCAGTGGGCACAGCATCGATATTGAGGTGGATGGCGGTATCAGTCCAGCAACGATCGAGGGCGCGGCCGCCGCCGGAGCAAATTGGCTGGTCTCCGGAAGTGCGCTGTACCGGGACCCTGAAGGGCTGGGTCATGCGGTGAGTCAGCTGCGGGAACTGGCAACCGCCGCCGCTTGACGCCCGTGCATCTCCGCTTGAGTGTTCGACGGTTGGCGATCCAACGACTTGGCCTGCCGCTGCTGGTGGCCCTGGTGGCAGGATGCTCGTCGTCTCCGTCGCCGGAGATGGCGTTTTGTGATCGGCTGGCGCTGGCCACCGGACCCGAGGGCGCGGAGATTCTCTTCGATGTCGGGAGTCCTGAACGGATGACGGCCACCACCGACGAACTGCGTGGGCTGCAGGAGTTGGCGCCGTCAGAGATCACTGCGACGATGGCGACGCTGGTGGACATTTTTGAGCTGGTTGCGGACACGCCCAGCGACGACGTGCCGGCCCTGCTCATTGAGCGGGAACAGACCCTTGCAACCGCCAGCGACGATCTGACGTCCTACGCATTGCGCGAGTGCAACCTGTTCCTTCAACGAGCGTCATAGCTGCGGTCATCGCCGGGTTGGTCGCAATTCGCTCCCCTTCACTCAGAAGCTGAGTTGTTGAGCCGCTCAACGGTCACCGAAGCGAGGGACTGCCATTTGGGCTTCGCTCTCCAACTTGTGGCGTCGTTCGTCGGCACCAATGGACCGGAACAGGTCAGCAACGGTGGCGTGGTGGCCGTAGTCATCAGCAAACACTGACTCCCAGGGTGTGGTCTCCAGCTCCGGGTTGTCTTCGGCCCAGCTGAAGTACTCGTGCTCGGCGTGATCTTCGAAGTCGGCGTTGAGTCGATGGCTCCAGCCGGGGTGCAGGACATACAGCAGCCAGCTGACCTGATAGTACGTGAAGGCGATGAGCTGGGGGAGTAGTCGGTCACGAATCAGGGTGCGTTGGTGCCCGGTGGAGTGGAGCATCTCCTCCAGGATCAAGAGGTGCCATTGTTCATTGTCCTGCTGGTCGCGAACGGTGACCACCCGTTCATGAATCTCCCGGGCGAAGGTGGGAGTGTCCGATGTATGGGTGATGGCGACGTACGCCACGTTCTCCCACGCCTGGTAGGGAACCCGGGCCACGATCTCAAGCACCCGGTATTTGCGAACGCTGCCACCTTTGCCATAGAGCAGGTCCATGGCGGTGAACAGTGCCCGGGCCGCCAACGAGTAGCGGCGGCGAGGCCCCACGCCGCTTGAGACCGCGGGCGAAGAATTGGTGATGCTCATTTACCGACTCCCGGTTGCGTTGCATCCAGTATGAATCGGTTTGGGGTAACAACCGCAGTGGCATCTGTCTCAGCTTCCGAGGAGCGGTAGCGAGGAGGAACAGTGCTTGCTGCGTGCTTAAACGCTTCCGAGGAGCGGAAGCGAGGAGGAACAGTGCTTGCTGCGTTCTCGAACGCTTCCGAGGAGCGGAAGCGAGGAGGAACAATATTTACTGCATCTCCGAGCGGCTGACGATGACCTGATCGATGAGGCCGTAGTCCTTGGCCTGCTCGGCAGTGAACCAGCGGTCGCGGTCGGAGTCTTCGGCGATTTGTTCGGGTGTCTGGCCGCTGTGTTGAGCGATGCGTTCGGCGAGCATTTTCTTCATGTAGTTGAGCTGCTCGACCTGGATTTTGATGTCAACGGCCTGGCCTTGAGCTCCGCCCGATGGCTGATGCATCATGATCGTGGCATGGGGAAGCGCGTAGCGCTTGCCGGGTGCACCGGCGGTCAGCAGGAACTGACCCATCGAGGCGCCAAGACCCATACAGATGGTCGCCACATCGGGCTTCACAAACTGCATCGTGTCGTAGATGGCCATGCCGGCGGTTACCGAACCGCCGGGGGAGTTGATGTAGAGCCAGATGTCCTTGTCCGCGTCCTGACCTTCGAGGTAGAGGAGCTGCGCGGAGAGGATGTTGGCGACCTTGTCGTTGACATCGCTGCCAAGAACGACAATACGCTCTTTCAGTAGCGAGTTGAAGATGTCGCTGGTGGGGTCGAACATGCCGCCGGGGCCCTCGCCGACAATCTGAGAAAAGTCCTGGTTTGCCATGACAGCGGATGGTACCGGACCCCGTTGGGGTAACGGCTGTCCCGTGCCGAAATGCGTCCGCAAAATGCCGATGAAGCGAATTGGTCGCAACGTAGCCTTGCTCGATGTCTCTTCTCAAGCAGCAGTATCTGGCGCCGTGGGCGTACGTGACCACGTACCTGAACGCGGCCACGGTGGGGACCATTTTCGTCTTTCTTGAGGACTTGCAGAGCCGGTACGGGTTGAGCGATCTGCAGATTGGCGCGGTGGCGTCGGTGAGTTTTGTCTCCGCCCTTTTTACCCAACTGGCGCTGTCGCCGTTGGCGGACCGGGGTCATGTTCGGCCGTTGGCCTACCTCTCAGTTCTTGCGTCGGTGGTTGGGGTGGTGGGGTTTGCGCTTTCGCAAACCTTTGTGCTCCTGCTGGTGACCCGAGGGTTGTTGGGCGTTGGCATGGGGTTGTTCAGCATTGCCGCCCGCAAGGCAATCCTTGGTCTGAGCGTCGACGGCGGAGGCGCCAAGATCGGGACGCTGTATTCGTGCGGCGTCGGCGGGTTCATCTCCGGACCCGCTCTGGGCGCGGTGCTCGGTGCGATCTCGTTCGAAGCGCCGTTCATCCTGATTGGCGTCCTGGTCGCCTTCTTCGGAACGGGCGCCGCATGGGTGATAGGTCAGGCTGAGATTGCCGTCTCGCCGGTGCAATATCGCGACGTTCCCGACCTTCTCCGTTCGCCACGGGTGCAATCAGCGCTGCTGATCCAGGCCATTGTCTTTGGGTTCATCGGCGTCTTTGATGCAACGCTGGACAAGTTTCTGACCGACATGGGTGCGACCACCCTGACCACTGCCCTTGTTCTCCTGACGATCGGCGCGCCGTTGCTTGTCCTTCCGCGCTTCGCTGGCAACGTGGCCGAGACCCGGGGCGCTGTAACGCTTGCTCTGCCATCGACGGCGATCGTGGTGGCAAACATCGCGCTGTACGGGATAGCGCCCTCAATTGTCATGGTGGCGTTGGTCGGGCTGGTTCATGGAATCTCCGAGTCGTTTGCCAACATGTCCGGCCAGATGATGATGCTGGAGGAGACCGGGACCGAACGGGCAGCAATTGGCAACGGGGTCATGGAGGTGGTGGGTCTCAGCCTGGCCGCGGTGGCTGCGGTCATTGGGCCGGTGGTCTACGGCGCGTATGGCGACGGTGTTCTCTTTGGCGGAACGGCGGTCTTCGGTTTGGTGCTCGCACTGGTGCTGACCAATCGGATTGCCGCGGTTCGACGCCATGACGCCACGCCGCTTTTTGACGATGGTCAACAGAGGAGGATTCACGGTGGGGGCGACCCGGCGATGGAGGGCGCTACTGGGAGCGGCCAGCGAACTTCTTCTCCATGTGTTCGATGATGGCACCTGCCACATCAACCCCGGTGTAGCCCTCAATTCCTTCGAGCCCGGGGGAGGAATTGACTTCCAAAAACAGTGGGCCGCGGTCACCGCGAAGAAAGTCCACGCCCGCAATGTCGAGCCCCATGGCATTGGCGGCCCGAACCGACATTTCGGCTTCCTCTTCGGTTATTTCCACCGCTTCCGCGGTAGCGCCGCGATGCAGGTTGGCACGGAACTCGCCGGGTCTGGCAACCCGCATCATGGAAGCGACCACCCGTCCGCCAACAACAAAGGCTCGGATGTCGCGGCCCTCGGCCTCGGCCACGAAGTTCTGAACCAGCAGATGGCCTTCGAGCATGTGCAGGGCAGTAATGACCGACTCTGCGGCCTCGGCGGTCTCGGCCAGCACGACGCCGGCGCCGCGGGAACCTTCCACCAACTTGATGACCACCGGGGCGCCGCCAACGGCTTCCACCAGCCCCGCCACGCCTCGGCTTGAGTGGGTGAAGGCGGTGGTTGGCAGGTCCAGACCCGCCAAAGTCAGGAGTTGCAGCGCGTGGAGTTTGTCTCGTGACCGGGTAATGGCATCGCCGGTGTTGATGGTGACGGTGCCGGCGGCTTCGAAGTGCCGAACCACGGCGGTGCCGAAGAACGTTCGGCTGGCACCAATGCGAGGGATGACGGCATCGAAGCCGGTCAACTGTTGATCACGGAACGTCACCACGGGGACAAGTCCGTGCGTTTCCAGCCGGCACTGGAGGTAGTCGACAACCCGGGTCTGGTGATGACGATCTTGTGCGGCTTCTTCCAGGCGACGGGTCGAGTAGAGCCCTCTGTCGCGGGACAGAATCAGTACCTGCACCCGGGTCCGTTCATGATTGTTCCGATCGTGATTGTGCCGTTTGGCCCGGAGTAAGTGTATGGCGATGCCGCTGCCGGCGAACCTGCTCCAAGGGGCGGATCGGCACCCGATTTGGATATGTGAGCGCGGCGGGGCTCTTTGAGGACCGCACGGTGTCTGGGAGCGCTGCTTTGCGAATACGTGAACCGGTACCCTGACCTGATGTCACGTCTCATTGTTTCTGGAGGGGCCGGGTACATCGGCAGCCATACCTGCCGAGCTCTGGTAGCTGCCGGCCACGAAGTCATCGTGGTCGACGACCTCCGCGATGGCCACGCCGGGTTTGTGGAAGGCGAGCTGGTGCAGATCTCCACGGGCGATGCCCCCGCGATGGCTGACCTGCTGGGACGCTTGGGGACCGTGGATGGTGCGCTGCACTTTGCTGCGTCCATTTCGGTTGGGGAGTCGGTTGAAGATCCCCTGAAGTACTGGACCAACAACGTGGCCAACGCGGTCACCTTTGTGTCCGCCCTGTCGGCGGCCGGTGTCCGACCGTTCGTGTTCAGCTCGACGGCGGCGGTCTATGGCATTCCCGAAGAACAGCCCATCCGCGAGAGCTCGCCAATCAATCCCATGAGTCCCTATGGCGCATCCAAAGCGGCCGTCGAGCGCATGCTGATGGACGCCCGGGCTGCGGGCGTGCTTCGGCCCATCATGCTGCGTTACTTCAACGCCTGCGGTGCACATATTGATGGCGGTATTGGTGAGGACCACCATCCTGAGACGCACCTGATCCCCTTGGCGATCGCCGCCGCAGCCGGGAAGCGTGATGCGCTCAAGTTGTTTGGCACCGACTACCCAACGCCTGACGGGACCAACGTGCGGGACTACATCCATGTGATGGACCTGGCCTCGGCTCACGTCTTGGCGGTGGAAGCGCTCATCGGCGGTCACGACGGGGGCGCCTACAACATTGGTACCGGCACCGGCCGGTCCAACCGAGAAGTGCTCGAAGCGGTTGGTCGAATCGTGGGAACGCCGGTCCCGTACGAGGATGCGCCCCGCCGCGCCGGAGACCCCGATGTGCTGGTGGCGGACTCCACCCAATTCCAGTCCGAATTCGGTTGGACCCCAAGCAACAGCGATCTGGACACCATTGTGCAGACGGCGTGGGACTGGCACCAGTCTGCGTACTGAGTACCTACGCCGTACCTACTCCGGCGTGGCGGGCTCCTCTCGGATTTCGAGAATGCCGCGTTCCACCAGGTCGGCAATCTCTGCCGCGGAGTATCCCAGAGCCAGGGCGATCTCTTCGGTGTCTCCGCAGAGCGCGGGCGCAGGACCAATGTTGACGTCGGGGAAGTCTGTTCCCACGATCGCCGGGCCGTCGAAGGCCAACTCGCCAATCCCGGGCTGGTCGACCATCCGGATGAAGTTGGTGGCCCTCAGGTGCGGGTCAGAAAGATGGTCGAACGCATTGAGCATGGGTGCCGCGGCAACGCCTGCGGCCTGGCACGCGTCGGTCACCTGCTGCGGTGACCGGGCCAATGTCCACCCAAAGAGGGCGTGGCTCAATTCGCCCTGATGAGCTCGGCGGCCGTCGGCGGTGGCAAGCCGTTCGTCGACTGCCCATTCCGGCGATCCCATGGCGGTGACCAGGGCGTTCCACTCCTTGTCGGAGCGCACGCAGATGACGGCCCACTCGTCCTCGCCGGCGCACGGGAACACGCCCCACGGCACGCCACGTGTTGAATCGTTGCCCGATGGGCGAACCGAGCCGGACTCGATGCTTTCGGCCAGAAAGTAGTCACCGATGGTGGCCATCAGGGTCTCGACCTGCGCCATCTCGGCGTGGAGTCCCACGCCGGTGCGGTCCCGATCCCACACGCCCACCAGCGCGGCGATGGCGGCGATTCGACCTGCCATCTGGTCGGGATGAATATGGGTTGAGCCGGGGGGCGGCGAGCCATCATCAAAGTTCCAGAGCCACGACAGCCCCGAGATGGCCTGGATGGTGGGCCCATAACCAATCCAATCGCTGTTGGTTCCGTGCGAGCCCATCAGCTGGCTGGACGCCATGGTCAGTTTGGGATTGATCGCGTGCACCGTGGCGAAGTCGATGCCCAGCTTCTCCATGACGCCCTTGGAGTTATTTTCTACGGCGATGTCGGCTCTGGCCAACAGTCGATACAGGACCTGTCGGCCTTCGTCGGTTGCCGCGTTGACCCCCAGACTCCGCTTGGACCGGCTGGCGGTGGCGAAGGACGGCGTGATGTCGCCGCCCATGATCACCCGGATGAAGTCCGGCTTGGACCGGGACTCGACCTTGATGACGTCTGCGCCGTACTCGGCCAACATGCGCGACGCTTCAACGCCCACGCCACCGTGGCCGAAGTCCACCACGTTGAGGCCCGCAAGCGGCAGGTCGTCATCGGCCTCACCGGCGGGGAGCGAGATTGCGGACACCGGTTGCCCGAGAACCTCGGCATTGTGCTCGCCCAAACGGGGAGCAGTCATGCGCACTCCGGCCCGACGACCGTTCAACTCCATCAAACCGTTGATCACGCGCCCCGTCGCCGAGCCAACCGCCATGTCGGTAAAGGTTCCCCGAGACGCCAGATGTTCGCTGACCAGAACGTCGGAGGTCGTGAGCATCGGCGCAACGACCACCCCGCGTTCCTGACCCTCCTTGCAGGTAGGCACCATCTCCCGATTGGCAAAGAAGTCGGTCCAGGCGAGGTTGAGGACGTCGGCATTCATATAACGGGTGACGATTTCGCGCCATGACGGGTCGGAGAACTCCTCGGGTTCGCCCATCCATTCATAGAGGGCATCCCACTGTTTGGCCGACAGAACCACCAGTCGAACGGTCCCGTCGGCGGTGGCGAATGCCGGGTACAACATTCCCGCGCCCTGCCGCCTCTGGTTGATGCGGTTGCCGTTGTTGAGACCATGCTGCATGTTGGGCAGTTGCCATGAGTCGCACTGGGTCAGAGCGGCGAAGGCGGAGACGTCAAGGTGTTGCCCGCGTCCGGAGCGACGGCGCTTGAGCAGGGCGCACATGATGGCCCAGCAGCCGTAGATGCCGGCCAGGTCCCAGGCAAGTGGGCCGGGGATGAGCAGCGGGGGTCGGTCAGGGCTGCCCGACAACGTGAGCCAGCCCGAGAGGGCAAACAACGTCTCGGGCGTTGCCTCGTGGTCTGCGTAGGGTCCGACCTGGCCAAAATCGGTGATCGAGCACACGATGAGGTGCGGCCAGCGTTCGGCTGTGGTCCTGGGGTCAAGTCCGAGGGCGGCCAGCGCTGCGGGTTTGCCCGATTCGATCACCACATCCACGCCGGGGAGGAGCCGGTGCAACTCCGCCAGACCGTCCGCCGTTTCCAAGTCCAGCGTGATGCTGCGCTTGTTGTGGTTCCGCCACGCAAACCAGGTGCTGTCGCCGCCGGGGGTGAGAGGAGCCATGGAACGGCTGGGTGCGCCATGGGTTGGTTCTACCCGTACGACGTCAGCCCCAAAGTCCCCCAGGATTCGTCCGCCCAACTCGCCGTTCAGCTGGGTCAAATCGAGGATGCGAAGTCCGGTCAGCGGCAGTGTCGGGTCGGTCGAACTCATGGCGCCATTACAGCAGAGCCGGTCTCAGTTCTGCGCAACAACCAATCGGTAGCCGGCGTCGGCCTCTGCATCGCCCAGGATGTGGCCGTAGCGGCGATGCCACTCACCCGACTTCAGGTCAGCCGCCAGGCGTTCGGTCCCGGAGCGTCGAGCATCGTCGGCCATCAGCGCAAAGAAAGAGATGGACTGCTGGACCAATGGATCAAGGTAGCGCTCGGGACGACGCCAATACGCGGCGGCCACGCCGTCGCAGCAGTCGTGGGGGACCATCATGATGGAGATCTCGACGTTGTCCAGGCTGGTCGCAATCAGCTCCGGTGACGGCGCGTTGGCCTCGACCGGTTCATTCACGCCCGCTCGGAAGTAGTCGACCAACCAGAACCCGTGCGCCCGAAGGGGTTCGAAAGCCATGATCACCTGCCGGTCGGCCACGCGCCGCATCTCCTGGAGTCCCTGGCGGAAGTCGGTCCAGTGATGGACGGTCAGTATCGCAAGCGCAACATCAAAGGAGTTGTCAGCAAAGGGCATCTGCTCGGCGACGCCGCGAACGGCGGGGTTGGGGTTGAGGCGCTGACCCAACATTGTCACCGAAGGTTCCAAGGCCACCGCCCCACCGCCCACCGGCTCATAGTTGCCGGTTCCCGCACCGACGTTGAGCACCGAGGTGGTTGCGCCGATGGCGGCGTTGATCTGCGCGTGCCAGGTGGGTTCGGGAACCCGCTGTTCGGCGTAGCCCGCACCAATGAAGTTATAGCTATCCCGCCGAGACATCAGCCCGTAGGTATAGCGCTTCGTCAAAGGGATTCCGACAACCCGGCAGGGGAATGGGCCAGATCGGTTACGTCCGGCCGGTTGCGCAATGAGCGTCGAGGGATTTCATCAGATCCCCGATGAGGTCAACGCTGTCTTCCAAACCCACCGACAGGCGGAGCGTGGTGTCGGTGATACCCAGCCGGGCCCGTTCGGCGAGGTCCAATCGGCGGTGGGTGGTGGTGGCGGGATGCGTGATCAGGGTCTTGCTGTCACCGAGATTGTTGGATATGTCAATCAATCGCAGTCGGTCCATGAATCCGAAGCAATCCGTCTTGGTGCCCCGCAGAGTCATGGCCACCACCGTGCCGCCGGCCGACATTTGCCGGACCGCCAGTTCGTGCTGCGGGTGAGAGGCCAGCGTTGGATAGCGGACCGACTCGACGGCCTGGTGTTCGGACAACTCGCCAGCGATCTGCTTGGCGCTGGTGCTCATGGCATGGACGCGGAGCCGAATGGTCTCCAGGCCTTTGAGCAGCACCCAGGCATTGAACGGGCTGAGGCTCGGCCCGGTGTGACGGACGAAGGGCTGCAGCTTCTCGCCGAAGAACGCTTTGCTTGACAGGACCGCGCCACCAAGAACTCGTCCCTGGCCGTCGATGTGTTTGGTGGCGGAGTAGACCACGATGTCCGCGCCGAAGGTGAGCGGTTTTTGAAGCACCGGCGAGGCGAAAACATTGTCCACCACAACAACCGCACCCGCCGCATGGGCCAACTCGCAGACCGCCGCCAGGTCAACGAGTTCGAGCCCCGGGTTGGATGGAGTCTCCAGAAAGACGACGTCGGTCGGTTGGCTCAGGGCTTGTTCCCACTCGGACAGGGAGGTGCCATCAACAGTCACCGATTGCACGCCCTGGCGGGGGAGGATCTCGTTCACAATCACATGGCAGGACCCGAACAGGGCGCGCGACGACACGATGCGGTCGCCGGCCGAGAGTTGACAGGCCAGCGCCGCGTAAATGGCGGCCATGCCGCTGGCGGTGGCGAAACAATGCTCCGCGCCTTCGAGGAGTCGGAGGCGCTCTTCAAACATGGAGACGGTCGGGTTCCCGTACCGGCCGTAGATGTAGTGGTCGGACTCGCCGGCAAACGCTGCTTCGGCGGCCGCCGCCGAGGGGTAGACGAACCCCGAGGTGGGGTAGATGGCTTCTGCGGTCTCGTCAAAGTGGGAGCGGCTCAGGCCGCCGCGAATCAGTCGGGTCTGTTCGCCAACCGATTCCCAGAATTCGTTTGGTTCAAACATCGGAGATCCAGGTCATAGCGAGGCGGCGCCGTCAGCCCTGGGTCCAGGGATTGGCCGACTTCCAACCGCCGTCGCGATGGCTTTGGGCGTTGAGGTCGCCTTCGAAGCCGGCAACCACGTTGATGGCGTTGGTCCATCCGGCTTCGGTCATCTGAGCGGCGGCCGCTGCGGAGCGGGCGCCCGATCGGCAGATGAGAAGGGTGGGCGCGTCCTTGTCGGGAGCGGCAGAACTCACCTCGTCAAGAAACGATGGGTTCCGGCCACCGGGGAACTGATTGAGTTCCACAAGGTGGACCGACTTGTCGATACTCGAAAGGTCAGGTGTCCCAACGAAGTTCCATTCGGCCGCGGTGCGGACGTCGACCAGTACCGAATCGGGGTCAGAGGTCAACAACTCCCATGCGTCGGCAAGGTTGATTTCTTTGGGTTGGTTCTCTGTCATGGTGTCTGTGTATCGGAGGCGGTCACGTTGCACACTCTGATTCGCCGACCTCGGCCGCATAGGGGTCCACCTCGTCGAAGTCCACATAGAAGCTGGGATCCTCATCCGGGCTGGGGAAGTCCTTGAACTCGGCCAGTCCCTTTCCAACTTCGGCTGCTCCGCCAACCCGGTCCAACCATTGGCGAAACGTTTCGCCCGCGTCGCGTTCGTCCACAAATCGCTGCGCCACCGCCACCGCGGCCCTGGGCGCAGTTCGCGCGGGCAGCCGCAGGGCTTTGTCGCCGAAGTGGATCTGATCCCGACCCACCCAACCGCCCAGCAACATCTGGTAGCCGGGGGCGGATCGGCCATGCGCCCGGCGTTCTGCGCCGAAGAAGCCAATGTCGGCAATGTGATGCTGGCCGCAGGAGTTGGTGCAGCCGGAGATGTTGATGCGCAATCCACCCACCTCAGCAAGGCCGGCCAGCTCCAGCTCTTCGCTGATGGCACTGGCGAGACCTCGGGATTGGGTGACGGCCAGATTGCAGGTGTCGGCGCCCGGGCACGAGACCACGTCCCGAAGCAGCTCGGCGCCGGGCAGATGCATACCCAGTGGTTCGAGCCGGGCATACAAAGCGGGGAGTTGCTCATCGGTCAGTCCACGAAGGATGAAGTTCTGCCGATTGGTGCAGCGGATATCGGCGCCGAAGTCACGGCCGATCTGGGCGATGCCGCGGAACTGATCACCGGTGATGTCGCCAAGGCGGCACCAGGCATAGGCCGAAACCGTGCCGTTGGCCACCCCACGAACAACGTTGGCGGCTTCCCACCGGTCATAGGGCGTGCGCGCCCCGAACGCAATGCTGGTTTCGAGACCGGTGGTGATGCCCTGACCGACCGGGGTGGGATCGGTCCCAGCACCCCGGCCCGCAGGTGCATCGCCGCGCTCGCGGACGATACGGGGAATGCCGCCGGGCCAGTTGGCCGACGCCGGAAGAAGGTGGCGGGCCGCAAGGATCTTGCGCTGCACTTCTTCCCATCCGGTGTTCTCCACCACCCACTTCATGCGCGCCCGGAGTTTGTTGTCCCGGTTCCCTTCCTGGTCAAAGACCCGGGCAATTGCCTCCAGGGTGGGGATGAGTTCTTCTTTGGTCGTGAAGTCTTCCAGTGCCATGGCAGGAAAGGGGTTGGCCCCCAGTCCGCCACCGACGAACACCCGAAATCCGGTCTCGATCTCACCGCGGTCGGTTACCCGTGACGCGGCGATCACGCCCGCATCGTTGAACATGGCCTGACCGCAGTCGGTCTCGCACCCGGAGAAGTTGATCTTGAACTTTCGCGGAAGGCGCTGCATGACCGGGTGCCGGAGGAAGTACTCGTCGACGGCTTCGGCCCATGCGCTGATGTCGAGGACCTCATACGGGCACGCGCCCGCCAGGTGGCAGCCCTGCACGTTGCGGTTGGTGTCTCCGCATGCCTCACGCGTGGTGAGTCCCACTGAGCCCAGGTGGCGCATCACTTCGGGAATCTGGGTCAGCTCAATGAAGTGGAACTGGAGATTCTGGCGAGTTGTGATATGGCCCCAGCCGCGGCTGTAGGTTTCGCCAATCCAGGCCAGCTTGTCCAGTTGATCCGGGGTGATCCGGCCATACGGCATCCGCACCCTAATCATCTGGTTGGTGCCACCTTGACGCTGTCCATAGACGCCGTTGTGGAGACGGAAGACTCGGAACACATCCTCGGGCATTTCGCCGCTCAGATATCGGCCCAGCATGAAATCAAACTTCTCGATGTCGGTCCGTTGTTCCGGATCCGGGACCCGATCCATGGGGATGTCGTTGGGGGCGCCGGCGAAGATGAGCGGTTCGGAAGTCAGAGTCATGCGGCGCTTCCTGTGAGCTGGGGGGTGAGCGATCCGGCGAGTTCCGAGACGTTGAGTGCGGCCACGGCGCCAATGACGATGACCGACGGGTTTGTCACCGGGGTGCCACCGAGCTGATCAAGGGTCATCCGCTCAACCTGCTGGCTGGGATTGGTGGCGTTGGTGATGATGGCCACCGGGGTGGTTGGTGCCATGCCTGCGGTGAGTAGTCGAACCCGGATGCGGGCCGCTCGGGCGGCGCCCATGAGGACCACCAGAGTTGTCCCGAGCGTGGCCAGCGCATCCCAGTTGAGGGGACTGTCGGTCATCGGGTCCTGATGGGCGGTGACCACCGTGAACCCGCTCGATACTGATCGGTGGGTGACCGGGATTCCGGCCGCGGCCGGACCCGCAACCGCCGAGCTGATACCGGGCACAACCTCAACAGCAATGCCTGCGGCTGCCAGGGCTTCGGCCTCCTCGCCGCCGCGACCAAAGACGAACGGATCGCCGCCTTTGAGCCGCGCAACGGTGTGGTGGGCCTGTCCGCATTCGATCAGGATCTGATTGATTTGACCCTGACTGGTGCGTCGGCCGTTGGGGTCTTTGCCAACGTCCACCTGCGTGGCCCAGGGCGCAATGAGGTCCATGATCGCGGGGGAGACCAGACGGTCATGGACCACCACATCCGCATCGCCCAGCAGGCGTGCAGCCCGCAGGGTGAGGAGATCGGGGTCGCCGGGCCCAGCACCAATCAAATGAACCGTCATGCGGAGATTCCAATCGCTCAGGGGTGATTCTCGCTAATTCTGATCGAATTAGTCAGGATTAGGTCGAGACTCTATTCAGGTCCACCAGACAATTGCAATCATTTGTTCGAGAAATATGACCTCTTCAGTCAAGTTTTGAGAAAAGCTGTTCGGGCGCGGGGATTACGCTGCGCCCATGAGCCTGCAGTACAAGCCCTTCGATTGCGACAATCACTACTACGAAGGTCGGGATGCGTTCACCCGCCACGTGCCGAAGGAGTGGCAGCGGCGTTGTGTTGAGTGGGCCGAAATCAACGGACATCAGCACCATGTGGTTGGTGGCCGGGTCAGTTACGCGGTCAAGAATCCAACGTGGGATCCCATCGCCAAACCCGGCGCGCTCCGGGACTGGTTCCGGGGCAATCCCGGCGGCGGCAACCCAATGAAGATGCTCGCTGAACGCGAGCCGCTGCCGCCGGAATACATCGACCGCGACGCTCGGGTCGAGGTCCTTGACGCGCAGGGACTCGAATCGATTTGGCTGTTTCCGACGCTCGGAGTGTTGTACGAAGAGTTGCTGAAGAACGACGGCGAAGCGGTGCAGGTTTTGTTCCGGGCCTTCAATCGGTGGCTCCAGCAGGACTGGGGCTGCAACCACATGGACCGCATCTACGCCGCCCCCTACATCTCGCTGGCGGACGTGGACTTCGCGGTCGAGGAACTTGAGTGGGCGCTGACCAACGACGCCCGAGTCGTGGTGATGCGGCCGGCCGCCGTGTTCACCGCTGATGGTCCGTTCTCGCCCTCGGACCCACGTTTTGACCCGTTCTGGGCTCGGGTGAACGAGGCCGGCATCACGGTGGTCATCCATGCCGCCGACAGCGGGTACACGAGTCATGGCTACGCCGAAGACGGATTCACCGGCCAGTTTGGTGGCGCCTACAAAGGACCTTCGATCAAAGCGTTCAACATTGAACGGGCGGCCTATGACTGGTTGATCACCGTCATGTTCCAAAAGCTGTTTGAACGCTTTCCCAATGTGCGGATCGCCTCGGTGGAGAACGGTTCGGGGTTCCTGGGTGACATGTTCAAGAAGCTCGATGTGCAGGCGCGCCGCACTCCCGGGTGGTTCCAGGAACATCCTGGTGAGCTGTTCAAGCGCAACGTTTGGATCAATCCGTTCTGGGAAGACGACGTGGCCGAGGTCGTGGACTTCATGGGTGCCGACCGCGTGATCTTCGGCTCGGATTGGCCCCACATTGAAGGCATGCACCAGCCGTTGGACTATCTTGCCGATGTCCAGAACTTTGATGCCGCCGATCAGCGGCTGATCATGAGAGAAAACACGGTGAAGCTCAACGAGCGTCAACCGGCCGGAGGAAACTGATGAGTTTGGTTCTCATAGACATCGATGCCGAAACCGGGGTCGCCACGGTGACCCTCAACGATCCGGATCGGCGAAACGTCTTCACCAACGAGATGAACGAAGCGCTGATCCCGGTGGTCGCCGAGCTCGAGGCCGATGATCGCGTTGGGGCGATGGTGATCACCGGCGCCGGCCCCCACTTCTCCGCCGGCGGCCACCTTGATGATCTGCTCGGGGCCAGCAGCAACGAGGAGATGCACGCCATCTACTCCGGCTTCCTGGCCGTGGCGCATTCGTCGCTGGCCACCGTTGCCGCGGTGAACGGTGCAGCTGTTGGTGCGGGCATGAACTGTGCGCTCGCCTGCGACCTGATCATCGCCGGGGAGAAGAGCCGATTTGATTCCCGTTTTCTTCAGATTGCGATCCACCCGGGCGGTGGGCACACCTGGCGGCTGCGCAACAAGACCGATATTCAGACCGCCAAGGCCATGGTGATGTTCAGCGAAGTCCTGTTTGGCCCGCAGGCCAAAGACGTGGGCTTGGCGTGGGATTGCGTGGCCGATGATCAGATTGTGGCTCGAGCGCAGGAACTGGCCGCCAAAGCCGCAGCCGCGCCCAAAGAGCTGGTGGCGCGCACCAAGGCATCGCTCAACGCCAGCTTTGCCATCACCGAGTCCCAGGCGTCGGTGGACCTTGAGGTCGACCCGCAGGTGTGGTCCATGGCTCAACCGGAGTTCAAAGATCTGGTTGCTCGTCTGAAGGCGAATATCGCAGCCAGGAAATAGAGCGACGGACCTGCGCCGTCAGGCCCGGCCGAACGACTGAACAATCCCGCGGTAGCCGGCCTTCGATGCCGCCGCCAGGAACACCGCGGTCACTGCGACCATCGAGACGACCCACGGCACGCCAAGCCACACCAGCCCAAGACCGGTGGCGGCAGCAAACACACTCACGACCGCAACTCGGCCCAGAAGAAAATCTGGCCGCGATTTGAGGTCGGACAGGCGACCGGTCGTGGCGAGCAGCAGAGCGGCCAGCACGAACTCGGTGACGACAGTGGCGACCGCCGCGCCAACAAACCCGTATTGCGGAATCAACAGGAGGTTTGCACCGACATTGAGCAGGAGAGCCAGGCCGGCGGCAATCGGATAGGCGACCAGTCGTCCGGCGGCGACCAGCGTGGTGAAGGCAAGAGCAGCCGGGAACGCACCTGCCTGTGCGAGCATGAGCAGCCGTCCGGCAAGGGCGGCGTCGACGTAGGTGTCAGTGAAAAACAGGCCAATGACGTCGGGCGCAAACAATCCCATCTGGACGACGGCGAAACCGGCGGAAATCATCAGTACTCGCCCGGAGTTGGTAAAGATACGCCCGAACGCCGAGCGGTCTGACGACCACGCTTTGACCATGGGCGCCAGCAGGGCCGCCGACATCGCCATGGGCAGCGCATGGGCAAGATCAGCAAACTTGTACGCGACGCCATAGTTGCCAACATCCTCCAGCGTTCCCAACTTTGAGAGCATGATCACGTCGATGCGCCAGATCGCCGTCTGAAGAACGATGCCCACCGACAACGGAAGCGCTTCGCGCAACATCCGGCCCAGCAGTTTGGTGTCCAGTTTCCATATCACCGGGAGCAGAGCCGAACCGCGCCACGCCCGCCAGGGGAGAAGAACCGCATCTCGCACCACCGCAGCGGCGACGAACCAGAGCAGCGCCCCGCCGCGAAGGCTTATCGCCACGATCAACGCCACTTGGCCCAGCTGAGCCACCACGCTGCTGAACGCCACGTGGCCCAGCCGTTCCTGGGCTTGAAACGCGATGTTCCAGGCTCCAACGATCGTGCCGAAGATGAGAACGGCACCACCGATGACGGTCGCGCGGACGATCTGGGTGTCGTACCCACTGAGTTGCACAAAGGCAATGACGAGTCCGTAGCCAATCACGCCCAAACCCGTCCGGAGCAGCAGATAGTTGCCGGCCGCGACGGAACGGCCGGGCTGATCAGGGAGGACCTCACCCAGCGCGATGCGGCCAACTCCCAGGTCGGTCAAGACCGACGCAAGGGCCAGAAGCGAGAAGACAAAGCTGAATCGCCCCCAGTCATCGACGTCAAGCGACCTGACGATGACGGTTGTTCCCGCCCAACTGAGTATCGCAATGGCGATGCGTGAAATCAGCAGCGCGGTCGTGTTTGACAAGGGCGACTTTGCAACCGTCGGAGCGGAAGCGGATCTGGTGCCCGCCCGACCAATCACGCCCCGGTGATTCGCTGCGCCTGCGATGGAAGGCGGGACCTCGCCTGGTGAAACGCGTCGATGCCCAGCGCAGTCGCCCGGCCTCGGGTGCGCTGGCCGGCGCGTCCGCCGGTGATTGCGACTGCGTCGTACCAGTCGGTGGCCCACCGCCGTTTGTACGAGTCAAAGCCCAAGCCGAGGTCAAATGTGTCGACACCTCGCTCATGGGCATCGATCAGGTTGTGGCGCATCAGTAAGTGGCCGGGGGAGAAATCTCGTCCTGCTGGGCCATGCCGCCGAATAAACCCGTAGGCGGTTCCGTTGACGACAATACTGAGGTCGAAAGCAATTGGCTGGCCATCCACCCGCAGAATCGAAATCAAGGTGTGCTTCGAACCCAGGCTCTGCTCGATGGAAGCAAGCGTCATGGGCCGCAGATCACCTCGAAGCATGTGCATCTTCGGCTGGTGTTGCTCAGCCAGATCAAACAGCGTGTCGATCTCGGGCAACACCCGGCGGAAGTGGTCGTTTGTCTCCACGGTCTCGAACTCGAAGCGGTGGCCGCCGGCCTCCAGGTCTCTTTCGGCGGTGCTCAGCGTCTGGCGCAGGCTGCGGCGGGAGGTACCTGCAAGAATCGTGGCGATATCGTCCACCTTCACCACCGGCACGGTTGATCGCAGTTCCAGGAACGGGTCCCATGCCGTGGAATGCCGAAGCGCGTGCAGGCCGGCGTCGCCCACCCGGTACTCGGTCAGCTGGAGCGCCACCCGCGGACTGCAGGCTTCGGCGAGTGCGTCCCATACCGCGGTCGCCACCTTGGCCTGATCTGTTGCCGGGTCAACCAGCATCTGCCCGACAACACCAAGCCCGTGTCCCAGCCAGCGCAGCACACTGGCCACACCGTTTCGTCCGACTTTGTAGTTGCGCTCGTGGACCGGCATGAGCCCCACCAGTTGGTGCTTGCGTCGAACCGTAACGACCCGGAGTGCGCCGCGGCCCATGTTGTTCCACCATGGAATCGCAAATGATGGGAGACTGAACTGCGACGCTCCGGAAACCGAAGCGAGTGCTGTCCATTCGTCGGAGATGTCCGTCAGCCCCCCGACATCTTCGACAACATCAATTTCCAATGCTGACTTGCTGCGACCCATCGGTGTTCCGCAGGGCGCGAATCGGCATTGCGCTCCCCTTGGAAGTTCCTTTCATCTGGACAGAGTATCGTCGGCGGGCGCGGAGACCTTTGGTCCCAATGTTCCCAGAACAGGGATTGCGACCTATCTGTTGCATGGGTCGCAGGCCTTAGGGGTCGGTCATCGTCGTGGGCTGGACCATCGCGGCGAAATGGCAGTGAGGGGACGGCGCTCTCCGGCGCGTATGAGCGCAGCGCAACAGAAGCGGGACTGCTACACGCGGTAGAGCATGGCGCCCCAGTGCGCACCCGCACCGAAACTGGTGAAGGCGAGCAACTGGCCGTCAATGATCCGCCCAGCAGTGGCCAGATCGTGGAACAGGATGGGCAGTGTGCCCGCGGTCGTATTGCCATGCATGGCGATGTTGCTCGGCACCACCTCCCTGGAGACGCCGAGTTCTTTGCGCATGGCCTGGGTGATGCGGTCGTTGGCCTGGTGACTGATCACCAAATCCAGGTCGTCAACGGTCTTGCCCGCCTCGGCGAGCACGGCTCGGACCGCTTCCGGCATAAGACGCACCGCATTCTTGAACAAGCCTGCGCCGTTCATCTGCGGAACGTGAAGCGCCGCTTCCAGATGGGCGGTCTCCAGCCACGGCCGGCTCGTGTGGCCGGCTCCGGGTACGTGGATCAGATCAAACATGGACCCATCGGTATGCAGCGTCCGCTCACCGAAACCACCGGGTTCATTTGATGCGCCAAGCACCATGGCGCCCGCTCCATCGCCGAAGAGAACTCCCCACGCCCGGACGGCGGTGGCGGCGGCCCAATCTTCGGGAGTCGGTTCCTGATCGGCGCCATTCAGTATGTCCCAAGACGCACCGAAGGGCAGATAGCCGCCGTGGACTTCGGCTCCAACAACCAATGCGGTGCGGGCCCGGCCGCTGCTCAACATGGCGTCCGCCAGGTCAAGCCCATAGAGAAACCCTGAACACTGATGGCGGATATCAAAGGCCGCAATCTTGTTGGCCCCGAGTTTGTCCTGGACCAACGGGGCGATGCCCGGTGCATAGAAGTCGGGGGTCATGGTGGCGGTCACCAGCAGGTCAATGTCGCGAATATCAACGCGGGCATTCTCGAGCGCCGCGTTGGCGGCCTCCACCGCCAGGTCCGAAGCACCGATTCCGTCCTCAGAAACAAAGCGTCGCTGGCGGACACCTGAGCGACTGGTGATCCACTCGTCGCTGGTATCCATGATTCGGGCAAGGTCATCGTTGGTTACAACCAGCGCTGGTTCGGCAATCCCGGAGCCGATGATTTTCGTTCCCATGGCCGCTGATGGTAGATCAGGCGCGGCGGGCCGCCATTGTCTCAGCAGCATCTTCATCGTGGATCGTCAACGCGGAGATTGCGGCAAAGAAGGGGGCGGTTACCGGTGCCGGGGTTGCGGGACTTACTCCGGAGGAGGACGTTGCGGGACTTACTCCGGAGGAGGACTCGGTCAGCTCAGCTGGCGTCTCGGCGAAGGTGAGCAAGGAAGTCGGTAGCCAGAGGCGGCGGTGTGGACCGCCGGGGCCAGATGGCGCGAAGCGTTCGGCTGACGTCCAGTCCCGGAACGTTGACCGCAACCAGGCTCCCGGCGTCAAGGTCGGCGGCCACGGCCAGGGTGCTCATGACTGCGGGGTGGAGTCCGGCCAGTACTGCGGCGCGCACGGCGGCGGTTGAACCGATCTCCAAGGCGGCAATTGGTTCGTCCAAGCCCAGCGACCGGGCCGTGGACTCGAACGCCTCCCGGGTACCGGACCCTTGCTCGCGCACGATCAGGGGGGTACTCAACAGGGCTTCGAGTGGAACCGTTGCCCGCTTGGCCCATCGATGGCCACGGCCGACCACCGGGACCAGACGGTCGGTGGCGATCACCTGGCTGGACATTGACGCTGGTTCTTCAGGCGATTCGATGAACCCAAGATCCACCAGGCCGTGTTCGAGTTTGTCGACCACCTCGGTGGAGTTGGCCACGTCGAGCTCCACCGAGTCCTCGGGTCGGTTCCGAAGGAACCCTTCGAGCACGGCGGGTAGCAGGTACTCCGCAATTGTGTAGCTGGACGAAATTCGAAGGCGGCCGGACCGGCGCGCCTTCAGCGCTTTGACGCCCGCGGTCAATGAGTCGGCGGCGCTGAGCACGGTCTCGGCCCATCCAGCCACCAGGCTGCCGGCGGGGGTCGGGACCGAGCCGGTCGGTGAGCGTTCGAGCAGCTTCATGCCCAGCCGTTGCTCCAGGGACCGAATTTTCGCGCTGGCCGACGGTTGGGCGATCTGATGCTCGGCGGCGGCTTTGGAGACGCTGCCAAGCTGCACCACACTCACAAACAAGTCGAGGCTGGACAGTTCCGGGGTCAGGGGGTCGCGCGGCATTATGACGGATTCGGCACTATGACGGATCCGGCATTATGAGAAAACCTGGCACTATGAGAAATCCTGCATATCAGCCTCCCGTATGGGTACCCATAGTCCAAGACTATAGCGGTAGAGGGAATTGGGGGGTTACGCCGAACCCGGTTGACCACAAGTATCCACATGGAAGACGACTGATTTTTTCTGGGGGTGTCGATCATGAGTCGACTCGGTTTCCTGCTCGACAGTGACAGCTGCATTGGCTGTCACGCCTGCACCGTGGCGTGCAAGAGTGAGCACGACGTGCCGCTTGGCGTCAATCGCACGTGGGTCAAGTACATCGAGTCCGGCTCGTTCCCCAATGTCAGCCGGCACTTCTCGGTGATGCGATGCAACCACTGCGATGACGCACCATGCATGGACATCTGCCCCACCACTGCGCTGTTTCGGGCCGACAACGGCGTGGTTGACTTCGACGACGGCAATTGCATTGGCTGCAAGGCGTGCATGAACGCCTGTCCCTATGACGCCATCTACATCAATCCCGAAACCAACACCGCCAACAAGTGCAACTTCTGCAATCACCGGGTGGAGGTTGGGCTGGAACCAAGCTGTGTGATTGTCTGCCCCACCGAAGCCATCAAAATCGGTGACCTCGACGACCCCACCAGCGAGATCAGTCGCATCATCGCCCGTGATGACGTGGCGGTTCGAGCCCCGGAGCAGAACACCAAGCCCAAGGTCTTCTACCGGGGTGCGGATCAGGCCAGCCTCGATCCCACCCGAACCGCCATTGCCAATGACGGCATGATCTGGGCGGACACGCTTCGAGACAGGACCGCGGGCCCCACCCATCCCTCGGTGTCGGTCACGCTGGGTCGCAAGCCCGAATCCGAAAACGGCGTTGTCGCCCGAACCGCCTACACCACCAGCCATATCATGGCGTGGAAAGAAAAGGTCTCCGGCTACCTGGTCACCAAGGCAATAGCGGCCGGCGTGATGCTGGTTGCGGCACTGATGACGCTGCTGGGTCACGCTGAACACCAGGCCGCGGTCGGCGTGGTGCCACCAATGATTGCCGGCGTCTTCCTCGCCATCACCGGTGTCCTGCTCATCACCGACCTGAAGCAGCCCACCCGCTTTCACTACCTGCTCACCCGAGGCAACAGGACGTCCTGGTTGGTGAAAGGGGCCTACGCCCTGATGTTCTTCACCGTCGTGTGCGGCATCTGGTGGCTGGCTGGCCTGTTCGAGTGGGAAACCCTGCTTCGTTGGCTGGCCATCCCCGCAGTGCTCGGAGCGGCCGCGACCGCGGGCTACACCGCCTTCCTGTTTGCCCAGTGCGAAGGCCGGGACCTGTGGCAGACGCCGTTGCTGTTGCCCACGCTGCTTGCGCAGGCGGTTACCGCGGGTGGAGCCACCTGGGCGATCATGGACGTGTTCATGAATATTCCCGCCAGCGATGCGGTCCGATGGACCTTGATTGCCGGCGTTGGTGCCACCGCCGCGCTCATCTGGGTTGAACTCACGGCTCGGGGCTCGCGTCACGTTGAGTTGGCGATTCATGAGATGACCAAAGGCGCCTACAAAGAGAAATTCTGGTTCGGCGGCATTCTCGTCGGGCTGGCGATTCCGGCCGCTCTCACAATCGTGGCGCTGGCCGCCGGGGGCGCGTTTGCCACCGGCGCTGCGGCGGTTGCGGGCCTGCTTGCCATTGTTGGCATGTGGTTCTACGAAGACGCGTTTGTCCGAGCCGGTCAATCCGTTCCGCTTTCATGACGTCCGAACGAACAAGTGACCGGGGCTGCGTGCCCAACGCTTCGTTGGAGCGCCAGCAAGAACGAACAGTCAACACAGGAGTCTCCGATGTCTGAATTGAACCTCTCCAAGTACCCGCCGCACGACCAGTGGCATGACTGGAAAGAGTTGGACGCCAAGTCCTGGCCCAACAAGGTGGAGCGCAACTACGCCCTGGTACCGACCACCTGTTTCAATTGCGAAGCCGCGTGCGGTCTGGTTGCGTACTTTGACAAAGAGACCGGCGAGATCGAAAAGATCGAAGGCAACCCCGAGCACCCGGCCAGCCGCGGGCGCAACTGCGCCAAAGGACCCGCCACCCTCAACCAGGTGTACGACCCGGAGCGGATCATGTACCCCATGCGTCGCGTGGGGAAGCGGGGGAGCGGCCAGTGGGAACGCGCCACCTGGGACGAAGCGCTGAGCGAGATTGGCGAACGCATTCGCACCGCCATCATCGAAGAGCGCCACAACGAAATCATGTACCACGTGGGGCGGCCCGGTGAGGAGGGCTACACCAATCGGGTGCTTCAGGCATGGGGCGTGGACGGCCACAACTCCCATACCAACATCTGCTCCTCCAATGCCCGCATCGGTTATCAGAGCTGGATGGGTCACGACCGGCCATCGGCGGACTACGCCAACGCGGAGGTCATCTTCCTGATATCGAGCCACCTGGAAGCCGGGCACTACTTCAATCCTCATGCCCAGCGCATCATCGAGGCGCAATCCAAAGGCGCAAAGATCATCTGCGTTGACCCCCGGCTGTCCAATACCGGGGCGAAAGCCGACTACTGGTTGCCCGCCTGGCCCGGGACTGAGGCGTTCCTCCTGCTGGCCATTGCCCGCCTGCTGATTGAGAACGGCACCTGGCAGAAGGACTTCGTTCGCCGCTGGGTCAACTGGGAAACCTTCCTGACCGAGACCCGCCCGGACCTTCCGCCCGAATTCGATTCGATGGAACAGGCGCTGCTGGACCTGTATGCGGAGTACACCCCCGAAGAAGCCGAGCGCATTACCGACATTCCCGCCGACACCATACGCGAATTGGCTGATGTCATCGGGGCCCACCCCACCAAGTTCGCCTCGCACAACTGGCGGGCCGCGGGTGCCGGAAACTTCGGCGGCTGGCAGGTGGCACGCTGCCTGTTCTTCCTCAACGTGCTCACCGGCTCGGTCGGCACCAGGGGCGGAACCAGCGGCAACGGCTGGAACAAGTTCAAGCCCACCCTGCCCAAAGGCGCGCCGCCCATGGAGCGGTGGCAGTCGCTGAGCTGGCCCAGCGAGTACCCGCTCAGCTACCACGAGATGTCCATCCTCCTGCCACACTTCCTCAACGAGGGTCGCGGGACCCTGGACACGTACTTCAGCCGGGTCTACAACCCCATTTGGACCAACCCCGACGGCTTCAGCTGGATGGAAGCGTTGACCGATGAGACCAAGGTCAAGTGCCACGTTGCGCTGACCCCCACGTGGTCCGAGACCGCATGGTTTGCCGACTGGGTGCTGCCCATGGGCGTTGGCGCCGAGCGGCACGACATCAACAGCTATGAGACCCATGCGGGCAAATGGGTCGCCTTCCGCCAGCCCGTGTTCCGTCGCTACGCGGAACTGCAGGGCACCGACGTTGGCCCGGACTCCCGGACCCACGAGTTCAACCCGGGCGAGGTCTGGGAAGAGAACGAGTTCTGGATCGACCTGTCGTGGCGCATTGACCCCGATGGCAGCCTTGGCATCCGGCAATGGTTTGAGAGCGACGATCGTCCCGGCGAACCGCTGACCGTTGACGAGTACTACGAGAAGATCTTTGCCGAGTCGGTTCCCGGTCTGGCCGAAGAAGCCGCAGCTGCAGGACAGACCGCACTGGAGTTCATGCGCGACCGCGGCGCCTACGCCATCCCCGGCGACCCGTACACACCGTACGAACGGCTTGTTGGTGATGACGCGCTGGCCGGTTCGTCAAAGGATGACGCAGGTGTCTATCGCAAGCCCGGCACTTCGGGGGCGTGGGACGGTAACTCTGACTCACTCGACGACATCAAGCTTGTTGGCCTCGGCGATGGCTCGCCCGCGGTGGAAGTGGATGGCGAAGCCAAAGAGGGCTTTCCCACGCCGTCAAAGAAGCTGGAACTGTTCTCCACCACGCTCAAGGACTGGGGTTGGCCCGAATATGCGACGCCCAAGTGGATCCCATCGCATGTGCATTGGGAAGACCTGGACATGGCGGGCAACGAACGCATCCTGTTGCCCACGTTCCGCATTCCCACGCTCATTCACACGCGCTCGGCCAACAGCAAGTGGCTCAGCGAAATCAGTCACCGGCACCCGCTCTGGATTCACCCCCAGGATGCCGAGAAGCTGGGTATTGAAGAGAACGGCCTGGTGCGTATCACCACCCGTATTGGTCACTTTGTGATCCAAGGTTGGCGCACCGAAGGCATCCGTCCCGGCGTGGTCGCCGCATCGCACCACATGGGTCGCTGGCGCCTGGAAGAAGACAAGGCTCGATCCTGGGGTGCCGGCAAGGCCAGCATTGATCATGACGGCTCCACGTGGAAACTCAAGCGAACCGAAGGTATCTCTCGCTGGAAGTCAGACGACGACGACACCCGCCGGGTCTGGTGGAACGACACCGGTGTGCATCAGAACCTGACGTTCTGTGTGCAGCCCGATCCAATCAGCGGCATGCATTGCTGGCACCAGCGGGTTCGGGTCACCCCGGCCGAGCCCGGCGATCAATACGGCGACGTGGTGGTCGACACCGACAAGTCCAAGGTCGCCTATCAGGAGTGGCTGGACAAGACCCGTCCGGGCCCCGGGCCGCAAGGTCTGCGTCGCCCGCTCTGGTACGCCCGTCCCATCAAGCCCACCGCCGCCACCTACCGCGCTCCGCAGTAGGGGCGCTCACTCTTCGGTGAGGCGGGAGGGTGTTTCGATAACTGGAAAGTCATCCGGGGTGGCAATGGCGTCACGCAATTCCGCTTCGGCCGATTGGGAACCGGGAATGCCGATATTGTCTGCAGCAATGACTGCGGTATCTGAACGTCCAGCGGCCAGCGACGGGGGAGAACAGGCGGCGAAGCCTGTCGCTCCGAAACAAGCGGCCTACTACGTGAGTCCGGTTGTGGACGCCGTGGCGGTCGGTGGCCTTTCCATCCTGGTGTGGTTTGTGCTCTACCTGGGCTTCCAGATGGGGTGGCATGACGGCCTCCGCTCAGCGGGTGTGATCAGCCTGGGCGCCACCATGGTGTGGATCATCAACTGGCCTCACTTCGCGGCCACTGCAACCCGCCTCTACACCTCGGCCGAGAATCGTCGACAATTCCCGGTAACCACCTACGTCGTCCCGATCATCCTGTTGGCGGGGGCGATCATTGCGCTGCAGAACCCGACCTCGGTTGCGCCATGGTTTGTCAAGATCTTCCTGATCTGGTCGCCGTATCACTTCAGCGGTCAGACCATTGGCGTTGCGATGTTGTACGCCGGTCGACACGGGTTCAAAGTTTCGCCCGAGATGCGGCGCGCCCTCAACTGGTTTGTCTACGCCACCTACATCAACCTTCAGGCCAAGACGGAGCAGGTCGGTTCGCTGCCATCGGACTTCTGGGGCGTACGGGAGATGCCGATCATCGGCATCCCGCAGTGGGTTGTGCCCATATCGTTCTGGGCGATGGTTGGCCTGGCCATCGTGCTGGCGCTCACCGTGGTGGATGCGTCCAACAAGGGCAATCGCAACATGCCATGGATTATGGCGGTTCCGGTTCTGGCTCAGGTTGTCTGGTTCCACATGGTGACCGACGTTCGGAGCTTTGCCGAGTTCGTGCCGATGTTCCACTCGCTTCAGTACCTGTTCCTCGCCTGGTTCATCCAGATGAGCGAATGGGACTACCAGCCCGAGGGCGAGGTGGACCCGGCGGTCTCGCGGGCCGCTCAACGTGAGGCGGTTCGACGGTTGATCACGCGCACGGCCATGTGGGGCGCCTGGATCTTCGTTCTTGGCGGCATCTTGTTCCGATGGGGACCGCGGGCGGTGTCGTCCATGTCCGGTCTTGAGTACCTTCTTGTCGTTGGCGTATTCACCGCCACGGTTCAGATCCATCACTTCTTCGTGGACGGCGTGATCTGGAAGCTTCGCAACCCGCGGGTACGCGCCGCGCTGTACACCTCCATTGGCCAACTCGTTCCGTCGCCTTCCGCGTCCGACGACCCCGCATGACCCTCGTCGTCGGCCGTCGAACGTCGATCGCACTGGTGATTGGGGCGCTCGCCGCAAGCATGCTGACCTTCGCGCCGCCGGCGGCAGCGCAGACCAATGGCGACGCCACAATTCTGGTGCTCCGCACCAATGCCGGCGACATCGTTGCCGATCTGTGGCCGGACACGGCGCCGGAGACCGTGGCCCAGATCACGGCATTGGCCCAGGCCGGCGCCTATGACGGGGTCCGGTGGTTTCGGGTCATCCCCGACTTCATAGCCCAAGTTGGGTTGGTCGAGACCGAGAGGCGGACCCCGGCCACGGCCGAGCAACTGGCGCTTGCCAGAAATCTGCCGCTCGAACTCAACGACAACGACAGCCACGATCGTGGCGTGCTGAGCATGGCCCGGTTGGATGATCCGCTCAGCGGCACGTCGTCGTTCTCGGTCGTGGTTGCCGACAGTCCGCACCTTGACGGGGTGTACGCCCCGTTTGGCAAAGTCCGCGACGGCATGGAGATTGCTGATGCCATCAGCGTGCTGCAACGCGATGGCAACGACCGGCCGATTGCAGACGCCTTTGTTGTGTCGGCCCGGGTTGTGGATGAGGCTGGCCTCGCGGCCATGAATCTGAACACCGATTCGCCCGTCGTACTGCCGGGTCAGGTCGTCGTCACTGACGCGGCGGGCAACACCGCGGCGGGCAACACCGTGGAGCAGTCTCGTTCGGTTCGGTCGCAGGGCCGCGACAACAACCTGGTGATCTCGCTGCTCGCCTCCCTGCTGTTGGCGATAGCCGCCTTCGTGACGTCGAGCAGAGTTCCTGCCCGGACCACCGGCGCCATTGCGTTGTTCTCGGCGCTGGCGGCGGCGGCGGGACTGATGCTCCAGACCGACGCAGACGCCGCACTGCTCGGTGCACTTGCGGCGGGCGTGCTCTTCGGGGTCGCAGCCTTCGTCACCTCGGGGATGATCGACCATCGGTTCAGCAGCGCGCTGGCGCTTCTTGGCGCATTCGGGATCGGCTTTGGTTTGTACCTGGAGATGGTGCCCACGAGTTCGGAATACACCGGCCTGATCTTCTTTGCCGGTTTCTTCATCTTCCTGCGGCTCTTGTCCCGGTTTGAAGCCGTCACCGCATCTCCGACTCCCGCCAAAGCCACGACCACGACGGACGCCCCGGCAGATCCGGCCGTTGACGTGACCGCGCCGTCCGCCAGAGCCCAGGCCACGATCTCGGCCAACTGATGCCTGAGCGGCCGAGCGCCCATGGCAAACTGGACCTCATGGCGAACAATCAGAGCGAACTGCCACCGGTGCTGCCTGCTGATCTGGACGGCGACGGTGACGCCAACTTTCGTGACGCGGCCATCCAGGCCGAGTTCCGGTCGGGCCGACGTGAAGAGACTGCGGAGAAGGCTTGGCACCATGCGCTCTTTCGCATGGGTCGCATGACCGTTGGCTTTATCACGTTCATCGTCGGGATCATCATGTTGCCCGCCCCCGGTCCGGGTGGTCTGGTCATAGCGACCGGTCTGGCCATTCTGGCACGAGACGTGGCCTGGGCCGACCGACTGCTCCGCTACCTGCGGCGGAAGATGCCAGGAATGGCCGAAGAGGGCCCGGTACCGGCCCGGACGATCATCATCTCCCTCATGATCATGGTGGCGGCCTTCCTGTCACTGCTCTGGGCCAAAGACCAGTCGTGGTGGCCACCCTGGTCCGGACTGTTCTGAGCCGACCGACGGGTGACACGGGCGCAGCTGGAGCTTGTAGTCTCGCGAAGCCCGACTGACAGTCCGCTGGAGAACGTTCATGCACTACGGGGTCACTTACTTCCCAACCGAGTACACCCTGCAGCCCGACGTCATGGGCCAGCTTCTTGAGGAGCGGGGCTTCGAGTCGCTGTGGGTCGCCGAGCACAGCCATATTCCGGCCAGTCGCATAAGCCCGTGGCCCGGTGGACCGGATCTGCCACAGATGTATTACGACACCTACGACCCCTTCCTGGCGCTCATGACTGCCGCCAATGCCACGACGACCCTGAAGGTCGGAACCGGCATCGCCCTGGTCATTCAACGCGATGTCATCCATACGGCCAAACAGGTGAGCACGCTGGATCGGCTGTCGGGGGGACGGTTTCTGTTCGGGATTGGCGCCGGGTGGAACATCGAGGAGATGGCCGACCACGGGACCGACCCGGAACGACGGTTTGGTCGCCTGCGGGAGTCCGTGGCGGCGATGAAGCAAATTTGGGCCAATGAGGTTGCAGAGTATGAGGGCGAACAGATCTCGTTTGGCCCCATGCACCAGAACCCCAAGCCAAAGCAAAAGCCCCATCCGCCCATTCACGTGGGCGGTGCGTTTCCCGGGGCCATGCATCGGGCGGTTCGATATGCCGATGGATGGCTTCCCATCGGGGCCCGAGGCAGCGGCTCACTCGACGAGCAGATGACCGCGCTTGATGAGGCGTGCGCCGAAGCTGGACGGGACCGCCGCGAGATCGAAGTGAGCGTGTTTGGCGTGGCTCCCAAGCGGGAAACGGTGGATCAACTCCAGTCGGTGGGCGTTGACCGGGTCGTGTTCATGCCGCCGTCGCTTCCGCCCGACGAAATGATCGACATGGTCGAATCGTTCGCTGCGGTCATACCCGGATAGCTTCCCCACCTATGAAGATCCTCAAGGATGGCGAAGGTCGCGTGCCGGACGCGGTCAGGACCGTCATCACCACCGGCGTGTATGACGGCATTCACCGGGGGCACCAGTCGGTGCTGGCCCGAGTCCGACAAGAAGCGAAGACCCGAGGGGCAGCGGTTGGCGTTGTCACCTTTGACACCCATCCGGCGTTCGTTCTTCGTCCCGAAAGCGCACCCCGGTTGTTGATGGACGCCGAGCAACGGCTCGAACTGTTTGCCGATCAGGGCGTGGACTATCTGTATCTGGTTGAGTTCACGCCCGAACGGGCCGAGACCACCGCCGATGAGTTCATCACCGATGTCTATGTCAACGCCATGCACGCCGGGATGGTGGTGGTGGGTTCGGACTTCCACTTTGGCAAGGGGCGATCCGGCAATGTTGATCTTCTCGCCAAACGCGGCTCGGAGCTGGGCTTTGAGGTGATCGGTCTGGATCTGTTGGCGGACGACGGAGCGCTCGAGCCAATCTCGTCCACGGCCATTCGCCGGGCGCTGGCAGGCGGCAACGTGACCGCGGCCGCCCAGATGTTGGGGCGGCTGTACGCAGTACGCGGCACCGTGATCCAAGGGGACCAGCGAGGTCGCCAACTTGGTTTCCCCACCGCCAACGTCCCGGTCGACAATCGATTTGCCTGGCCCGTCGATGGGGTCTACGCCGGATGGTGCACTGTGGTTGGAGACGCTGCCGGGGGAGATGACGGCAAACGGTACGGGTGTGCCATCAACATTGGTCGTCGCCCGACCTTCCATCTGCACGCCGAGCAATCGCTGTTGGAAGCGCATCTGTTGGATTTCTCCGGTGACCTGTACGGCAAGCGGGTGCACGTCGAGTTTGTGCAGTTCCTCCGCAGCGAACAGCGCTTTGACGGCATCGAGGCACTCAGCGCCCAGCTGACTCGGGATGTGGGTGCCAGCCGATCTGCGCTCGGGATCTGAACCGGCGCTGGTACCTGTGGCTCCTCACCAGACTGACGTGCGCGTCCGCTTCTATGAGCTGGATCCGTACAACCACGTCAACCACAGCGTCTACATTCAGTACTTCGAGACGGCGCGCATTGAGCTCCTGTCCGAAGTTGGCTTTGGCCTCGACACCCTCCAGAAACGGGGCCAGCAGCTGGTGGTCGTTGGCCTGAGAACCCGATTCCTTCGCACCGCTGGTTTGGGTGATGTGCTCACGGTCGAGTCCGGCATGCTCAACGCCGGACGGGTGAGAACCACCTGGGCGCAACGCATCTCGCTTTCGGCTGATGTGGTGGCAACTCAGCTGGTGGACTTTGCCACTACTGATCTGGCCGGACGCCCGGTTCGCACCCGTTCTGAGCTGACCGAGGCAATGGCGCCGTACACGGTCGATGAGCACTGGCTCGGCAAGCACACCCCATGATCAGCTTGAGCAATGTGAGGCGCGCCAATGTCATCAGCGGTCATGCAGGGGAGCGGGTTTCGTGACCTGGTGGCAGGCGCTTCTCCTGGTGTTTGGCGGTATGGCGGCCGGGGTCATAAACACGATGGCCGGCGGTGGCTCGTCTCTGACGGTGCCGCTGCTGGTGCTGGCTGGCGTGCCGGGCAACGTGGCCAACGGCTCCAACCGCGTCGGTATTCTCACCTCCAATGCGGCGGCGGTGGCCGGGTTCCGACGGCTTGGCGTTGACGGTCTGACCAACTCATTGCGGGCGGTCGTGCCCGCGGTGGTTGGATCGATTGCGGGTTCGTTTGGCATAAGCCGGCTGACCGACGAGACCTTTGAGACCCTCTTCGGTCTGCTGATGATTCCCATCATCCTCATGACCATCTTCAAACCGAAACCCCGGGAGTCGGCAACCGAATGGCCCATCTGGCAGACCGTGCTGGTCTTTCTGGGGGTGGGCATTTACGGCGGCGCCATTCAGGCCGGCGTGGGACTGGTCATGCTCACGGCGCTGAGCCGGTCCGGCTATGACCTGGTGACGGCCAACGCAGTCAAAGTTCTGGTCACGCTCGCCATCACGATGGCCGCGCTGCCGGTCTTCATCTATGAAGGCAATGTGCGCTGGCTCCCGGCAGCAATTCTTGCCGTTGGTCTCACCATCGGCGGCTGGTTGGGCGCTCGCATCACGGTGGCGGGCGGCGAGAAGTGGGTTCGCATTGTGGCCACGGTGGCTGCGCTCGCCCTGGCCGGCAAGCTCCTGGGTTTCTACGGCTGACGCACCGGCGTTGGGCGCGGTGGCTCAGTCTCGCGAGGGGAACAGGCCAATATCCACGGTCAGGTTGGAGTTGACGTCGGGCACCGTCGGCGGGATTGGACCCGTGTCTTCGCCGGTGGGTTCGGAGCCCAGCGTCAGGGTGATGTCCTGAGAACGGAGCCCAACCCCGCTGTAGACGGCGGCGTTGTCGTCGTTGTCCTGATTGTTGTTGGGGTTGGCGTCGCCGATGGTGGAGTCGAAGCTGGCGGCGGCTCCGCCAGCAAGCAGCTCAAAGTTGGGAATGGCGAGTCGGTAGGTTCCAGGTTCCAGACGGTCGAAGAAAAACCAGCCGTCGGCGTCGGTCTGTTTGGTGGAGATGATGTTCCCCGTGCTGTCCTGGAGGGCGACGGTGATGGAAGCGCCGATGCCAGTTTCGTTGGCGTCAAGGACGCCATTGAAGTTGGTGTCTTCGAAGATGCGATTGCCCAGGGCCACGGTTTGAATCTGCCAGCCGAAGTCCGCGGTGATCAGGGCTTGATCCGTCATCGTGACCGCGGCCTGATTCTCGGTCGCCACGCCGTCCGGGTCGGCGGTGGCGCCAGCGTCATTGGGCAGCGTGCTCGGGACAATCAGGATGGTGTAGTCGCCGACAGGAACGCTGGCGAAGGTGTAGGAGCCATCGGCCGCGGTGGCGGTGGAATCAGCGATCGCGCCGCTGGGATCCAGAAGCTGCACCTGCACACCGGCCAGGCCCGGCTCGGCGGTGGCGTTGCTGCGGTCACCGTTGTCATCGCGCCAGAGGGTTCCGACAATCGATCCCGGTTGTGGCCCCGGCGCTCCAACACATTCGCCGGAACTGATGAGGGCGTAGTCCGCGTCCAGCGCGGCGGTCTCGGGGTGACCGTCCTCAATGATCTCGTCGCCCAGAACGTCGATGGTCCACACCCCGGCCTGGGGGTTGGCCAGGAAGACGTTCTCGACTGTGTCGATCCGGTTGCTGGCGCCGCCGGATGTGGAGAGGTTCGACTGCGTCAGCCCGTTGTTGCCCCAGTAGACAAGTCCGGACGGGCTGGTCAATCGCAGCGACAGGTCGTTGACCCGATCTCGACTGGCCCCCGGCGTACCGGCCGGGTCGGTGTACACCATCGTGGTCCGGAAGACGCAGTTTGGGTCGTCGGTGATGCCCACTTCGTAGCTGTTGCGGCCGAACGGTTGGAGCAGGTCGGTCTCATCAATGATGATGGGCATGTTGCCGCTGACGGCCAGTTGCGCAGCGTCATCAAGACTGATGCGCCCCCATCCCTGGCGGTAACGGTCCTTGTCACTGTTGATGCCCTGAAAGTCGTAGCGGAAGGCGGTGTTGATGGCAATGGCTTTGGCGGTTGCCATGCGCATCCGGGAGTCGAACACGTCGCGCCCCAGGCCCGGGGTGCCGGCGAAGATTCCGTCAGCCCACATTTCATAGAGCAAACCGAAGTAACCGGCGGTGGCAACCGACGAGGCCGACGTTCCCGGGAAGTTGACATAGTCATCTCTTGACCCCTCGGTAAGGACGGTGGCCGCTGCGGTGCCGTCGTTGGCAAACACGAGGTCCGGCTTGATGCGACCATCGGCGCTGGGACCCCGTGACGCCCAGACCGGGTCGCCGGTGCTTGCACTGATGAGCGCCGGGTTGCGGTAGATGTCATCGGCGGTGGAGGCCGTGCCAAACATGCTGATGCCGCCAACCGAAACCACGTTCTTGGCGCTGGCCTGGGGGCGGAAGCTCGGCAGCGGGTCACTATCCGCGTCGTTGCCCTGAGATTGGACGGTCAGCAGGTCGGTGACGAAGGTCGCATTGTCCAGATCGGCGGACACGACGGTATAGGTGCTGGTCAAGACCGATCCCCACGGGGCGACCGATACGACTGCGCGGTAGGGCTGGGCGGGGTCCACCATGAGCGAAGCCAGTTGCAAGCGGTCCCGGGCGGTGACGAACGGCGTGTTGACGTCCGGCTTGCGGGTGCTGAAGCTCACCCGGGCATCGGGTGCAATGCCCCGGGTGCCGGGGTTGGCAATGCCGTTGCCGGCGATGATGCTGACCGACGAGGTTCCGTGACTGACCGTGTTGGGCGCCGTGGTGGAAACGTTGCTTTCGATCAGCAGGTCCAGCCCATTGAACTGCTGGTGGTTGGCCAGAACACCATCGTCAAAGACGTGAATGCCAACATTGGTTCCGTCGTAGCCGTACAACCCTTCCAGCTGATTTGCTCCGCCGGTGGCTCGTTCCACGAAGGTGTCGTTCTGGACTTCGGTGACCTGTTCCAGAAACTGCACACCATTGTGGGGGAGCAGGGCGGCGGCGGCGCCGAAGGTCATGGACGCGGTCAGGGTGAGGCCCCGGGAGTCGGGGTCGTTGATGCCTCCGGCCTTGGTGATGGAGTTGGTCACCGCGGTGCGAGTGGCGGGGGATTCATCAAAGAGTCGAATGAGAAATGTGGCGGTTTGATCAGGTGTCGAAGCCATTGCGCGCGCCGTGGGCTCGGCAACCTTGAGGTCGGAGGTGTACCGGCCCACCCATTGCACATAGCGCAGGCCGGTGACGGTGGCAGCCAGGTCGGCCGACATACGCACGATGCGGGCGTGGTCCGGCACGTACGCCCCAACCTGAGCACCAAGTTGGGCCAGTTCGGTGCTGTAGGCGTCCAGCGGCACGGTTGAGAACTGGACTATCCACAACTCCGATTGCGGGACCGCAAGACCGGGTGTGGCTCGTCCCGATCCGGCCGCGCCGGCGCCGGTAATGGCGGCCGATGGGGCTTCGGCTTTCAGGTTGCGCCCGCCGAAGAAAACGCCTTCGGCAACAGGAAGCGGACGGCTGATTTCCTGACCTGCCATACGGACCTGATAGCTGGCGCCATCGATCATCACTTCGTCGCCGGCGCCGGTGACAAACTCCGGAACGTCCTGGCGTTGACCCGAGGCCGAACTCTGCAGCGAAGCAATGGCCAGCACCGAGGCCACCAGTGCCACCGCCAGTGCGACGGCCACCACGTTCAAACCCGGGCGCGATAAAGCTGCGGTCTCGGTGGCGTTGGCGCCCGGGTTGGAACGCGCCGGTTTGTTCACAGATGTGTTTTTCACGAACGCCCTTTGTCGGTGAAACCTCCCCCTGAGCAAATCACCGTCGAACGTGGAGAGGTGGTCGCCATTCTAGGGCAGATGGGCGCCGCGCCGCCGTGAGCCTTGGCCATCTTGTCTGGGTGGATTACACCTGAAGGCGAGCAATTCCCGACAGTTGAGTGTTGCAGCTGCCACCCAGAGTGGCCATGCGGGTACCTACCTGGGGCTTCGACGGAACTCTGACCAGGTCATGCCCTTGTCTCCGTGCATATCACGAGGGAGCCCCAGGACGTGTTCAGCGATGATGTTGCGTTGGATGGCAAAGGTGCCGCCGCCCAAGGTCAACGCGGGGGCAAAGAGAAACCCGTAGTGCCAGATGCCTTCGGTGTTGGGAGAGTGGTCCTGGTCTCCTTTGCGGTACCGGACCTCGGTGGGTCCGCCCAACGCCCGGGGCGCAAGGTCGCCGGCCGGCCCCGAACCGTTCAGCATGCCGCGGGTTCCGGCAACCCGTTTTGCCAGCGCCATGACCCGCTGGCCGTGGTGGTCCGCCAGCAGTTTCTGGATTGATGCTTCCGGGCCGGGAGTGCCGCCGGCCAGCTGAGCCGAGAGGGTCCGCAGCCGCGTCAACCGCAACACTTCTGACTCGGCCCACACCGAGGCCGCCTCCTGACGAACAACCGGATCGGTCAGGGCATCGGTGCCCCGCAGCAGTTCAAAAAGTTCCGCAGTGCTGGGCCCGCTGCCCCACATGCTGCCCGCGCTTGAGAGCTGCACGCGCTCGTTGGCCAGGGTCACCTTGGCCAGGCGCCAGCCGTCGCCTTCGGCGCCGACCCGGAGACTGACCGGGATCCGGACGTCCTCGAAGAACACCTGATTGAACGAGTGCGCGGTCGTCATGTCCACAATCGGTTGCATGGTCAGACCCGGGGTGTCCATGGGACAGATGAAGTAGGACAAACCTTTGTGCTTGGCCACGTCCGGGTCGGTTCGGGCAATCAGGATTCCAAAGTCGGAAAGATGGCCGTGGCTGCTCCAGATCTTGGAACCGTTGACGACATACTCGTCACCGTCTCGAACGGCGCGGGTGGCGAGCGCAGCCAGATCTGATCCGGCGTCGGGTTCGCTGAACAGCTGGCACCATTGCTCTTCGCCACTGAGAATCTTTGGCAGGTAGCGCTCCTGCTGCTTGGTTGAGCACGCGCCAAGAATCGTTGGCCCGGCCCAACCAATACCAATGGCATTGCGCGGTCGGCTGATTCCAGCGCCTCGCAGTTCCTCGTCAATGATCAACTGGTGGATGGGGTCGGCATCGAGGCCCCACGGCGCCGGCCAGTGTGGTGCCACCAGCCTGGCGTCAGCCAGTTGGCGGCCGGTGGGGTTGGGGTTGTTGCTGATCCAGGCCCGGAGCTCCACGCGGCGCGGGTCATCCTGGGGTATCGGCTCAAAGTCCATGGTCATCAAAGTCCATGGTCATCAAGGTACTGCGGCCCGGTTTGGGTCTCGTCACCTGCGGGCGACAAAACGGTGATGCCCTAACGTCGTCCCATGAGCGCAACCAAACTGCACGTGGGTCACGGTGTTGGCACGATCACGCTGAACGAGTCGGACAACCGAAATGCCCTGAGCGAAACACTCATCGGCTCTCTCAACCAGCACCTCCGCGTGTGTGTCGACGACGATCGGATACGGGTGGTGGTGGTGACCAATGCTGGTCGCGTGTTCTGTGCGGGGGCTGATCTCAGAGCTCGCCGCGCCGCAGCACCCGGCGAGTCGCCGGGGTCACAGGCCATGGTCGATGTGATGATGCGGATTCGCACCTGTCCCAAGCCGACGATTGGCCGAATCGACGGGCACTGTGCGGGAGGCGGCGTGGGCTTGGCCGCCGCCTTTGACATCTCGGTCGCACGCGCGGATGTGACCTTTGGCTTCACCGAAGTTCGGCTTGGCGTTGCGCCCGCAATCATCTCGGTTGTGTGCCTGCCAAAGATGCGAACCGCTGACGCTCAGGAGTTGATGCTGCGTGGTAACCGCTTCGACGCCGCGGAGGCGGTACGGGTCGGTTTGATCAATCACTGCGTTGCGAACGACGAGTTCGACGATCGAGTGGCCGAGATCGCCGACGATCTTTCCCGAGGCGGTCCAGAGGCCCTCTCGGCCACCAAGGATCTGATGGCTCGCGTGCCCACGCTGTCCATAAACGACGCATTCGAAGAGATGGGCAGGCTCTCCTCGGCATTGTTTGACAGCGAGGAAGCGTTGGCTGGAATGGCGGCCTTTCTGGAGAAAAGGCCGGCGCCCTGGGTTCCGCCCGCTGCGACGTGACCGACGGCCAGGGTTTGGCTCAGCTGACCCGTTCGCCCAGTGACAACAGGAATCCGGCAATGGCTTCGATGTTGCCGCGAAGGCCGTACCCCGTGCAGTCGCCTGCCACCGCTGGAAGCGGCCCGGCAATCCCGTTGCCGTCCTTCCAGTTCACCTCCAACGTCGTGATCCCCACCAGCGGGCACGCCTGGTTGGCGTCCCGTTCAAGTCGGAGATCGGCGCTGTTGACCAGAATGACAAGTTCGGCGTAGTCGTTTCGTTCAAGCGCGCCACCAATCTGCTGCTCGACGGTCTGTTCACCCGTTTCCTGATCGAGGCCAATGCGCTGCAGTTCGTAGACGTTGCCGTCGATGTCGACGGCGGTTGTCACGACGTAACCGGCGATGGGTTCGTCGATGCTTCGATAATGGATTGATGTGACGTCGGCGTTGAGGCTGGCGGTCTGGGAACCTTCAAAGTCGCTTCGAACTTCGAGCAGTCCACTGGCGGTGACCTCGGCACTGGCAAGGTCGGCCGATCCCTCATCGCTGTCTCCGCCACATGCGCTGACAAGCAGGATGAGGGCCAGAGCAGTCGTGACAAGGAGTGGCCAGCCACCGAGCGGGGCTGGGCGGGATGCGGGATGGGTCTTCACTCGCCGGAGTGTACTTACGGCGGCGGTTACCCGAGCAGATGCCCTTTCGGGTCTCCGAGCTGATCCAACCGGCGCAATTCGGCCCACTACCGTCGTGATGTGAACGATTCCGCCGGCCAGTCCGCTCCGTCAGACCCAAGCGACCCCGCCCTCAAAGCTGCGCAGCAGTTGGTGGAACATGTTGCCACCGATGGTCGGGTCATTGAGATTGTCACCCGGGCAAAGGTTCGCGACCGGGCCCTGCGTCACCGCTCGGTCTACATCGTGGTCGAGTCGCCGGCCGGCAGCATTCTGGTCCACAAGCGAGCGGACTGGAAGGACGTCCATCCCGGCGCGTGGGACATCGCCTTCGGTGGCATCTGTGATCCAGGCGAGTCGTGGGAGACCGCCGGGGCGCGCGAGCTCATGGAGGAAGCCGGGGCAACGGCCAGCCTGGTCGATTGCGGTCCGTTCACCTACGAGGCGCCCGGGGTGGCCGTGCTTGGCTGGTTGTTCCGAGCCGTCACCACGGGACCGTTTGCGTTCAACGACGGCGAAGTTACCGCTACCCAGTGGGTACCGAGGGACGAACTGGGAGCCTTCGTCGCCGCCAACCCGATACCCGAAGACTCTGCCGCGATGGTTCTTCCGCAGATTCTTGACTGGGAAGACGCAACAGACCTCGGTTAGCGGCGGCTGCTCCGGAACGCTTCGAGCGCGTGGGTCCGCCGGGCAAACGACGAGGCCGAGTTGACCGCCATGGGTGCACGGGGCACGGGACGGGTCGATCGAGTTCGGGCCGCAACAAGAATTGAGCCGTGCATGTCGAATGAGTTGAGGCGCATTTTCGCTTCTCCGAATGAGACTGGGTCCCAACTCGAAAGTCGGGATTGAATGGCATTTGTCCTTCGGGAAGTGAACCCGGATTTCGCAAGAATGGGACGCACGTATGACGAGTCATGTGTCACAGCTCTGCAGGCAACTTTTCTGCGGTTTTCAGATCCCGAATCGGTTGATGGCTTCGGGGTTCAAACGACGCCGGCCCGTGGCCTACGGCTAGCCTGCACACGATGCAGAGCGTCCTGCCTTTCCTGCGATACCAACCCGCAAACCAGTGACCGGTCGGTCACCGGTGTTGCAGACGGTGCCCCTGGGTGCCCAGTGGCCGACGCTGGACCCGTTCCTCTTCTGTGCCCACCACCTTGACCGGTATCCGAATTCAAACGGCGCGCTTGGTCCGGATGCGTCCTTGGCGGGCCGGTCGATAGGTCAGGACTTTGCCGGCAAGGACGGCTGGAACATGTACCACGGGTCGTCGGTGCCCGGGTTCCCGCAACACCCGCATCGCGGATTTGAGACGGTGACCTACGTTCGGCGAGGGTGGTGCGATCACTCGGACTCGCTGGGGGCCCAGGCCCGCTTTGGTGAAGGCGATATGCAGTGGCTGACCGCGGGGGCCGGCATTCTGCACTCGGAGATGCTCCCGTTGCTCGACCCCGACGGCCCAAACACCCTCCACCTGTTTCAGATCTGGCTCAACCTGCCAGCGGCGGACAAGATGGTGGATCCGTACTTCTCCATGTACTGGCGTGACGATCTTCCGAAGGTGGCTGGTGAGGGGACCGAGGTCACCGTCATTGCCGGGGTCCTCGATGGCAACGCTCCGCCACCCCCGCCGCCGGACTCATGGGCCTCCAAGCCGGACAGCCAGGTGGCGATCTGGCACCTCCGGTCCGATCCCCACGCCCAACTGCAGCTGCCCCAGATCGAGGCAACGGCCGACCCGAAGGTCACGCGGGTCGTCTATGTCTTTGACGGGGACCTGAAGGTCAATAATGCGGAGTTCATCGGCACCAACACCGGGGCAATCCTGGATTCTTCGATGTCCACCGAGCTGCAAGCCGGCGCGCACGGCTGTGAGGCCCTGGTTCTGCAGGGACGCCCCATCGGCGAACCAGTTGCGCAGTATGGGCCCTTCGTCCTCAATGATGAGGACGGAGTACGGCAGGCGATGGCGGACTACCAACGCACACAATTCGGCGGCTGGCCATGGCCCAGCAACGATCCGAACCATGGTCCGAGCGCCGACCGGTTCGTCAAGCACCCAGAGTGAAGAGACCTCCCGGAGGGCCCTGCGTGTTATCGTGAGTACGCAAGATTTGACGGTGCGCCTGCAGGGGCTCGCCCCCTCTGAGACGGTTACCGATGACACGAAACGCCACTGCCACCCTTCCTCCTGAGCTCCGGCTGACTCACCTCAAACAACTTGAGGCCGAGGCCATCCACATCATGCGTGAGGTCGTGTCGCAGTTCGAGCGGCCCGTGATGCTGTATTCGATCGGCAAAGACTCGTCGGTGCTGCTGCACCTGGCCCGGAAAGCCTTTTCACCAGGAAAGATTCCGTTTCCGATGCTCCACGTCGATACAACGTGGAAGTTCCGCGAGATGATCGAGTTTCGTGAGCGAGTAGCCAACGAACTCGACCTCGAAATGATTGCCCACTCAAATCCCGAAGGCATCGCCCAGGGGATCAACCCGTTTGACCACGGATCAAAGAACTACACCGACGTCATGAAGACCCAGGGCCTCAAGCAGGCCCTCAACGCGGGCGGATATGACGCGGCGTTCGGTGGTGCCCGCAGAGACGAAGAAAAGTCGCGGGCCAAAGAACGGGTTTTCAGTTTCCGGGACAAAAACCATCGCTGGGACCCAAAGAATCAGCGACCCGAACTCTGGAGCCTCTACAACGGTCGGGTCAACAAGGACGAGAGCATTCGGGTCTTCCCCATCAGCAACTGGACCGAGCTGGACGTCTGGCAGTACATCCACCTGGAGAACATCGAGATCGTTCCGCTGTACTTCTCGGCGGTTCGCCCGGTTGTGGATCGTGATGGCGTCCTGATCATGGTGGACGACGATCGCTTCCGGTTTGAAGAAGGCGAAGAGCCGATGATGAAGTCCGTCCGGTTTCGGACCCTCGGCTGCTACCCACTTTCTGGAGCCGTGGAGTCGACGGCGACCACATTGCCCCAAATCATCCAGGAGATGCTCCTGGCCACCCGCTCCGAGCGCGAAGGTCGAGTCATTGACTACGACCAATCGGGGTCGATGGAAGAGAAGAAGCGCGAGGGATACTTCTAATGAGTCATCAATCAGAACTCATCGCCGATGACATCGAGGCCTATTTGGCCGAACATGAGCAGAAGGATCTCCTGCGGTTCCTGACCTGCGGCAGCGTCGACGACGGCAAGTCCACCCTCATTGGTCGACTGCTCCATGACTCCAAAATGATCTACGAAGATCAGTTGGCGAGTTTGGAGACCGATTCCACCACCTCGGGCACCACGGGCGATGTTCCGGATCTGGCGCTGCTGATGGATGGTCTCAAAGCTGAACGTGAACAGGGCATCACCATCGATGTGGCGTACCGCTACTTCAGTACCGCCAAGCGTAAGTTCATCATCGCCGACACCCCCGGTCATGAGCAGTACACCCGCAATATGGTCACCGGTGCGTCAACCGCGCAGTTGGCCATCCTGTTGATCGACGCCCGCCATGGCGTGATTGCCCAGACCAAGCGTCACACCTACATCGCCAGCCTTCTGGGTCTGCGCAACGTGGCGATCTGCGTCAACAAAATGGATCTGGTCGACTGGTCAGAAGATCGGTTCACCGAGATTTGCGAGCAGTACCGGGATTTCAGCAAGAGCCTTGACCTTCTCAACCCGTACTTCCTGCCCATCTCGGCCCTGTTGGGCGACAATGTGGTCGACGCCAGCACCAACATGGCGTGGTTCACCGGCCCAACGCTCATGCAACACCTGGAGACCGTTGACGTGGAAGCCGGGATCGATCTGGAGAACTTCCGGCTTCCGGTCCAGATGGTTACCCGCCCCAACCTGAACTTCCGCGGCTACGCGGGCACCATCTCTTCGGGCGTTATCCGTCCGGGCGATGCCGTTGTTTCCCTGCCTTCGGGTGTGTCCTCAACCGTCGACCGCATCGTCACCTTTGATGGCGACCTCGATGTTGCCGGACCGGGACGGGCCGTGACCGTCACGCTCGCCGACGAAATCGACGTGAGCCGTGGTGACCTTCTGGTCAAGGAAGGGCAGCGCCCACTCCGCGGCCATGACGTTGACGCCATGCTCGTGTGGATGTCTGAAGAGGAGATGGCTCCGGGCCGCCAGTACCTGATGCAGACCAGCAGCGGGATCAGCAACGCATCGATCAACGCCATTCGGCACCGGGTGGAGATCAACACGCTGGAGCGCGAGCCCGCAAGCTCGCTGGGGCTGAACGACATTGCCCACTGCGCAGTCAGCTCAGACCGCGAGCTGCGCTTTGACCCCTACACCAGTAACCGGCAGACCGGTTCGTTCATACTGGTCGACCGCCTGTCCAACGCAACGGTCGCGGCGGGAATGATTCTTGGTGCGTCGTCATCGTGGGATCAGTCGCCCGAAGCCAGCCTCACCCGGCAGGTGTCCAGCATCACGCCCGAAGAGCGTCAGGCCCGATTTGGGCAGCGGCCATGCACCGTCCTGCTTACCGGTTTGTCAGCGGCGGGCAAGTCCACGCTGGCTTCGGCGCTCGAACGCCGGTTGTTTGACCGCGGTCGTACGACCATCCGCCTCGATGGCGAGAACGTTCGGATGGGTATCAGCCGGGACCTTGGCTTCAGCGCCCAGGAGCGGTCGGAGAACCTGCGCCGGGTGTCCGAAGTTGCCCGGCTGGCCAACCGGCAGGGTCTTATTGCGATTGCGGCGCTTGTTGCGCCCAAGAACTCGGTGCGCGAACGTGCTCGGGAACTGATTGGCGACGATCACTATCTTGAGGTCTTCCTTGACACGCCCATCGATGTTTGCCGTGAACGTGACCCCGCAGGGCTCTACGCCGCTGCTGACCGGGGCGAGATTCCTCAGTTCCCCGGGGTGTCCAGCACCTACGAGCGACCCGAGGATGCCGATCTTCGCCTGGACACGTCGGTCCAGGACGTTGCTGAGTGTGTCGACCTGATCATCGCGCATCTGACCGATCGCGGTTTCCTCAACCGCTGATGGTCGCCTCACCAGGTCCGCCGGTGGCTCCGGAGCCGATCTCAGCCAACATCGTGCGGGCCGAAGGCCATGTCTCGGGCGACGACCGGGCGGCCAACTTCGGTCATCAATCCCGGACTGTTTGGTTCACCGGCCTTTCCGGATCGGGCAAGTCGACGTTGGCATTCGCAGTGGAGCGGGCACTGATTGATCGTGGTCAGGCCGCCTATGTGCTCGACGGCGACAATGTTCGCTTTGGACTCAACCGGGACCTTGGCTTCGCTCCCGAAGATCGCACAGAGAACATCCGTCGTATCGGTGAGGTGTGCCGGCTGTTTCAGGATTCGGGGATGATCGTGCTGACCGCTTTCGTGTCGCCCTACGTTGCCGACCGGGCTGCGGTTCGCGCGTTGCATCCTGCAGGCTCCTTCATCGAAGTGTTTGTTGATACGCCCATTGGGGTGTGCGAAGCCCGAGACGTCAAAGGTCTCTACAAGAAGGCGCGGGCCGGTGAGATTCCGGAGTTCACCGGCATCTCGGCGCCCTATGAACCGCCATCGATGGCCGAGGTGGTGGTGGATACGTCCAAGCCACTTGGGGACTGCGTCGCCAAGATCCTTCAGTGTCTGGACGGGGCAGCGCCATCAACTTGAGGCGGGCCTTGTGCGGACAAGTCGTCGAGCTGCGGTGAACTCCGACCGACGTTTTGAGGTGATCGCGGTCATCGGCGCGCCGTGTATCCGACGGCTGGATGGCGCGGCGGTTCCGCCGGTCGCTCTGGGGCTCACATCCCGGCTGGTGAATGCCTGCGAGGACTGGGCGGCGTTCTACACCGATGTTGCTGGTGATCTTGGCGATCCTGCTGTTGCTCACGAGTTTGTGAGTCAGGGGTACAAGATCGCCCACAAAATCCGCGGCGAACTCAAAGGCAGCGAGGTGTGGTTCGTGCATCCGGTGACCTTGGAGCGCGAACAGATCGTCCGAACTGTCCCCAGGTGACGGCCCGCGCGACTTTCGGCCGCAAAATCCGTCCTATTGACGAGAGCGTCCCCCTTTGATAGACGGGGAAACGAGGTTCAGGTCATCGGATGCGATCGCCTGGGCCGACGAGGGGGTGTCGAGACAAGTGGTCTCGGCTCCAGGCGGAACACACACGAAGGAGTTCCGATGGACAGTGCAGAACGGCTGGATGACGGCGAGGGCCAAACCGGCAATGCCGGAAAAACGGGCAAGACGGGCAAGGCGGCCAGGAAGGGCGCCGGCAAGGCGGCCAACAGGGGCAATCCTGCTGCTGCCGATCCTCGCAACATCGTGACCGAGGACGAGATCAAGGTCGATGACGGCGCGTCCATGTCCGAGATTGCCGCGGCGCACTCTGCCGCGGTGAGCACCGACAAGACGGTCACCGTCGAAGACATCGATGGCGTCGTTGGTGCCCGCGCGTCCAAGACCGCGGCAAAAAAGACCTCGGCGTCAGCCGAAGCAAAGGTGCGCGCCGCGTCCAGCCGCGCCGCAATAACTGACCGTCGGACCGGCAGCATCGACGTTGACGGCCGGGACATCGTCACCGGTGACCGCCGTGAGCTTTCGCTCAACCGCCCAACCTCGCGCATCGTGCCCGTTGACCGGTACATCGAGAAGGTTGTTGAAGTCCCCGTTGATCGGATCATCGAAGTTGACCGGATTGTTGAAGTCCCGGTTGAAGTGATCGTCGACCGCGTCGTCGAGGTCGAAAAGATTGTCGAGAAGGTCGTTGAAGTCCCGGTTGAAAAGCTGGTTGAGGTCGAGAAGATCGTCGAGGTCCCGGTCGAGAAGATCGTGACCGTCGAGAAGATCGTCGAGAAGATCGTCGAAGTTCCGGTTGACCGCATTGTCGAAGTCGAGCGCATCGTCGAACGCGCCGTCGAAGTGCCGGTCCAGCAGATTGTCGAGGTCGAGAAGATCGTCGAAGTTCCGGTTGACCGGATCGTGGAAGTCGAACGGATCGTCGAACGTGTTGTTGAGGTTCCGGTCGAGAAGATCGTGACCGTCGAGAAGGTCGTTGAGAAAGCGGTCGAGGTTCCGGTCGAGAAGATCGTCCAGGTCGAGAAGATCGTTGAGAAACTCGTCGAAGTTCCTCGCGACGTGCACGTGGAAACCGTCGTCGAGGTCGAAAAGATCGTCGAGAAGCCTGTCGACCGGATCGTCGAGGTCGAAAAGATCGTCGAGAAGGCCGTCACCGTCGAGGTGGAGAAGGTTGTCGAGGTCGAGAAGATCGTCGAGAAGCTGGTCGAGGTCGAGAAGATCGTCGAAGTACGGGTCGAGGTCGAAAAGATCGTCGAGAAGCCCGTCGATCGCGTCGTCGAGGTCGAGAAGATCGTTGAGAAGATCGTCGAAGTCCCCGTTGACCGGGTGGTCGAGGTCGAGAAGATCGTTGAGAAGATTGTCGAAGTCCCCGTAGAACGGGTGGTCGAGGTGGAGAAGCTTGTCGACCGCATCGTCGAGGTGCCGGTGGAGAAGATTGTCGAGGTCGAAAGGATCGTCGAGAAGGCGGTCGAAGTGCAGAAGCCGGTCGCCAAGATCGTTCAGCACCAGGTCATCGTCGAGAAGCCTGTCGATCGGGTCATCGAGGTGCCGGTCATGACCGAGAAGGTCGTCGCACGCCCGGTGGAGCGACTGGTCAGCGTGGACCGCGTTGTCGAAAAGGTCGTCGGGAACCCCAAGGAGATCCCTGTCGCCAAGGTGGTCCACGTCGACAAGATCGTCGAGAAGTCGGTACCCACGCTGCAGGAGGTTCAGGTCACCGTCGACAAGATCGTCGAGAAGCTGGTCGAAAAGGTCGTCGAAGTTCAGGTCAACGTTGACAAGGTGATCGAGAAGCCGGTCGAGAAGATCATTCGCGTTGATCGCATCATCGACCGTCCGGTCGAGAAGCTGCGTGAAGTTCAGGTCAACGTCGACAAGGTGATCGAACGTACCGTCGAAGCCACGGTCGAAGTTCCCGTGCAGGTGGACAAGATTGTTGAAGTGCAGGTTGAAAAGATCCTGCATGTCGACAAGATCGTCGAGAAGCCGGTTGCGCAGATTGTCGAAGTTCCCGTGCATGTCGAGAAGATCATCGAAACCTCACGCCAGGTGCCCGTCGAGGCCCGGGTCGAGGTCGAGAAGATCGTCGATCGTCCTGTCGAGAAGATCCGGGAGGTGGAGGTCTCGGTTGAGAAGATCGTCGAAGTCCCGGTGGAGACCATCATCGAGCGGACCGTCGAGGTCCCTGTTGATCGAATCGTTGAAAAGATCGTCGAAGTCGAGAAGATCGTCGAAGTTCCTGTCGATCGCTTCGTGGATCGGATTGTCGAAGTTGAAAAGCTCGTAGAGGTTCCGGTCGACCGCATCGTCGAAGTTGAAAAAATCGTTGAGGTTCCGGTCGGACGATCCCGCGCGGTCAAAGGCAGCGCGGCGGTCGACAACGTCATTCGTACCGAACGAGTCAACGAGGTGGAGCGTGGAACCAAAAAGGGTGGACGCACCAGAGGCGAGACACGCGACGCAACGGCGGAGGAAGTTACCGCCTACGAAGCTCGCACCAAGGCGGTTGGGGATCAGGTAAAAGCTGACTCGGCCAAGACTGAGGTCACGACTGGCGTGGTCGAAGAGGCGCCGGCAGGCGGCAGTGCGTCCGAGGACAAAGCGACCACCGGTAGGGCCAAAGGCCTGGCGGCCAGCGCCAAGGCCAAGGTGTCACCGACGGCCAGCGGCAAGGGAACCAGGGACGCGAAGCAGGCTGACGAACCAGCCCCGTCCACCGCCATGCCGATTGCGGCCAAGACATCGGGAGCAACGGCCAAGGTTGAGGCGAAGAAGCCAGCAGCTGACAAACCAAAGCCAGATTCGACTCCCAAGGTGGAGGCGAAGAAGCCGCCAGCTCAACCGGCGAAGGCGGCTCCGGCCCCCAAGGTCGAGGCCAAGAAGCCGACAGCTCAACCGGCGAAGGCGGCTACGGCCCCCAAGGTGGAGGCGAACAAGCCCGCACCTGAACCGGCGAAGGCGGCTCCTGAAGCCAAAGCCCCAAGCGTTGCTCGCAGCAAGGCCGACGCCGACAGCAATGCCGATGTGGGCGCCAAGGCCCAAGCAGAGAATGCGGTGGCCGACACGTCAACTTCTGATGCCGCAGTGAAGAGGGCGGGCGCACAAGCCGGCGAAGCGGCTGAGCGGCTCAAGAACATGGGTTCGTCAGCCACTGACCAGGCTTCGGGATCAGCGTCGACGCTGGGTGCGGCAGGAGCCGCCGGTGCGGCAGGAGCCGCCGGTGTGGCGGGTGCGGGCCTTTCGGCCGGCAAGCGCAAGCGCCGCGGCCTCTTCAGCTGGCTGACTGGCAAGGAAGGTGACGAAGCCCACGATGATCTCACCGAGATCAAGGGAATCGGCCCCAGCCTGAGTAAGCAGCTGGAGCAACTGGGAATCACCAGCTTCCGTCAGCTTTCTCAGCTTGATGATGAAGCGATCGAGAACCTGGAAGAACAGCTTCGTGACTTCCGCAGCAGCATCGAGACCGAAGACTGGGTGGGTCAGGCCACCGACTTGTACGACAAGAAGTACGAGTAGCCACTTGGGCGCTGGAGGCCAACCGCGGCGGCGGTTGGCCTCGGCTCGTGTGCCGATGGGTACGGTCAGATGGTGGCCGCCGACTTTGACCTGGGTGTACCTGATGATCTGCCCGAGGACTTCTTCGACAAAGATGTAAATCCGGATTCGCTTATCGGCTGTGCGTACTGGCGGTGCGGGGAGCTGTTCGAACGGCGGAGCGTGAACCACCAGTTCTGTCGAAAGGCGTGTCGGAGCCGGCAGAAGAAGTGGGAGCGGGCGCAAGCCCGCAAAGATCGCAAGCGCCGCTGACCGCCTCTGGATTTGCGTCGCAAATCTGGCGCAAGCCGGCTACAGCTGCTCTCGGAAGGTGGTCGGAGTGGTGCCGGTCAACCGCACAAAGAACTTGGAGAAGTTGGACGGCTCACCAAAGCCCAGCGTCGTCGCCACCGTGGCGATCGAAGCCGGACTGACCGCCAGTTTGCGCTGGGCTTCCAGCGCCACTCGGGCGTCAATGATGTCCTTGGGGCTGAGACCGGTGACCGCAACTGTTGCGCGGTTCAACGTTCGTGGCGAAGATCCGATTGCCTGGGCGTAGGAAGCGACCCGCCGCTCCAACGCGCAGTCGGTGTCCACCGCTTTACGGAACAAACGAACCAGGTCGGCCTGCTGGGAGTAGCCAACGCTGTTGTGATCTCCGGTTACTGCGAGCTGACTCAAAAGCTGTTTCGCGGTGGCGGCTACCAATGGGAGCGGAGCCGACTGGTTGAGCTGCTTCGAGAGCTGGACAAACATGGCGTTGGCCACCGGTTGGTTGGGGCCAAGGTCGACGTTGGGGCGGGGCACAAATCCGGCAAACAACTCGTCCGGGCAAAGCTCGACCGCAATGCGAAGAGTGGTGGTGCAGTCCGTGCCGCAGGGGTCGCGCCGGTGGACCTGGCCGGGCTGGACGTGCACCAGTTGACCAGGGCGCAGGGGGTAGTCGACAAAGTCGATCATCTGTGAGCCGACGCCGGTGGCGGTCAGAAAGACCAGATGCGCCTCGGCCTGTTTGATCGATGTGGTCGCGGGCGGGAGACTGCTGGTCATCACCACCTGCGCCATGGTCGCACGTTAGCCCGGATGACCGTTGGTATTCAGGTCGCATCCTCCTGCTGGCATCGGTGCGACTTCAGGGGAGCGGAACAGTGATTTCGAGGTCGATGTTGTTGGGATCAGTGAGCGTGAATTGCGCCAATCCGCGGTCGGGTCTGCGCGTCAGTTCGTAATCCACGCCCGATTCTTTGAGCTGACGGTTCACCGCTTCGAGACTGGAGCCGGAGAACGCCACGTGGTTGAACAGGCCGGTGGATGTGGGGCTGGCCTCAACCGGGTTGACATGCACCCAGGCGTGTTCGCCGGAGTACAACCACACCCCAGGGTTGCCTGACGGCTTCTCTCGGGCTTCGAGTCCGAGCACCCGGGAGTAGAAGCCAGCCGTTGCCTCGACATCACAGGTGTCGATGTTGATGTGGTCAATGCCGCCGATCATGGATTGATACTAATGGGTGTCTGGATCGCCGGATCAGCCGACCGGACGTGACATGTTGTAAATCCGGTCCTGCACCGAACCCAGTGGATTGGGGGCCGGGGCTCTACCATCGGGTTATGACCCGTCCAAACCAGGCGCAACGAGATCGGCGAACGGTTGTTGATCGGGTGCAGATCCCCCGGAGCAACCACACGCCGCTGGCTCAGGTTTTGCGGCGCATCGGTGCGGCGTTGGCGCTGGTGATCTTTGTTGCCCTGGTCGTACGGTTTGGGCGCGGGGGCTACAGCGATGTGACCGGGGATCCCATTGGCTTTCTCGATGCCACCTACTACGCATCGGTAACGGTGACGACTACCGGCTACGGCGATATTGCGGCGGTGAGTTCGGGCGCCCGGCTGGCGACGATTCTACTGATCACCCCGGCTCGAATCCTGTTTCTGATTCTGGTGGTTGGCACGACCGTTGAAGTGCTCACCGACCAGTCCCGTCAACTCATGCTCACCCGTCGTTGGAGGAACAACGTGAAGGACCACTACATCATCTGCGGGTACGGGGCCACCGGTCAGGCGGTCTCGCGTGACTTGTTGACCCGCGGCATACCGGCGGACAAGATTGTTGTGGCCGACGTTGAGCAGGCCTCCATTGATGCTGCGTCCGCCGTGGGCATCGTGGGCATCGTGGGTGATGCCAGTGAGCGTGCGGTGCTTCACCAGGCGGGAATCGAAACCGCGGAAGCGGTGATTATCGTGCCCAACCGGGACGACACCGCAGTGCTGATCACCTTGACCGCCCGAGAGATGAACCCATCGGTTCACATTGTTGCCGGGGGTCGCGAGCAGGAAAACCTTCACCTGCTGACTCAGGGTGGCGCCGACCAGGTCATCGATGCCACCGCAACGCTGGGCCGCCTGCTTGGGCTGCGCACCACGGCGCCGGACGCAGGACGTGTTCTCAGCGACATTCTCAATGGAGGGGCGGGCTGGGAGCTGGCCCAGATCCCGGTTCCGCGACGGGGGGAGTCGGTTCCGTCCGGTGTGACCATCGTGGCCGTTATGCGTGACCACGCTCGTCTGCGTCCCGACGAAGTCGACCTCGATTCCCTCCGGCATGACGATGAGCTGGTCATCCTGCGGGAACACGATCAGAAGTAAACGAAGAAATTCTCCGCTGGTTGTGGCGCGAACTGGCACTTCGGGCCTTTCACAGGCATGAAGGTCAATGACGTGCGAGACAGCAGGACGGGAAGAGGGGGTGGTTTGTCCGTGGGGCTGGTCGACCATGAACCCCAACCGCCGTCACCGCCCAGCGACCACGAGCGGTTCACCACCTTTGTCGTCAACACGGAACCCCGGCTGCGTCGAGCGTTGGCTGGGGCCGTCGGGATTGATCGAGCCAACGATGCTGTTGCCTCCGCTCTGACCTGGGCGTGGGAGCACTGGGACCAGGCCCAGTCGATGGAAAATCTGGCCGGCTACCTCTATCGGGTGGGACGTTCAAGTGTTCGAGTCCGGCCGTTGAAGCGAGTTCGCTTCCTGGTGCGCGATCAGGTGCGGTTGCCCGATGTGGAGCCCGGCCTCGATGCGGCGCTTGGCGAACTGACCGATGCGCAACGGCACGCCGTGTGGCTTGTCCATGCGTGTGAGTGGACCTACGCCGAGGCGGCAGAAGCCCTCGGCATATCAGCTTCGGCGGTTGGCACCCATGTCAGCCGCGGCTTGGAAAAACTACGGACCCAACTGGGGGCGAACCATGACTGATCCAACGAAGTTTCCCATGCCCAACCTGAAGCGAATTGGCGACGCCGCGGAGACGGCGGTCGCGCCGGTGACCGCCGAGCAGATCCTGGCCGGCTCGCCGCATTCGGCTCGGACAAGTCTGGTCCGAAACTCCTGGATTATGCCGGTTGGCCTGGCTGCTGCGGCCATCACTCTGGTGGCCATCCTCGGCATCTCTTTCCTGGACACTGATGACGCCATGGTGGTGACCACAACCCAACCAACGGTGGTGGCGACCCCGGAGAACGAGGATGCGTCCGCAGGCCTTGCGGCCACCGCTCCGACAGCAACGTCCACTCCGGTCCCGACCGCGACCAGCGAACCAACAGTGATGCCGACTGTCGCGACGGCTCCAACATCAACGCTGTCACCGACATCGACGTCGGTCCCGTCTGCAACTGCGGTGCCGACATCGACGTTGGTTCCAACTGCGGTGCCGGTGCCAACCTCGATGCCGCTGGCCACATCGACATCGGTTCCAACTGCGGTGCCGACATCGACGTCGGTTCCAACTGCGGTGCCGGTGCCAACCTCGGTGCCGCTGGCCACGCCGGCCCCGGTTCCAACCTCGGTGCCGCTGGCCACGCCGACCCCGGGTCCGACCGCAGCGCCGGTGCCAACCTCGGTGCCGCTGGCCACGCCGACCCCGGTTCCGACCGCAGCGCCTGTTGCGACATCGACCCCGATTTCAACGGCAACACCGATTCCCACGGCGACCGCCATACCGAGCTGCCCTGCCGGCTGGACCGGACCGATCGATGGCCAATGCACCCTGCAGGTGCTCGCCGAGCCGAGCTCGGCCTTGCCGACCTATTCCTGCCCTGACGGCTACTCCGCCGCTTACCAGGATGAGTCCATGTGTTGGGTGTCGGTACCGGACCCGGGGTGGCAGTGTCCACCCGGCTACTTCGGCAGCGTGACCGGACCTGGTGATACCTGTCTGGCCGACGACGGGGTCTCGCCACCCACGACCTCGGTCCTACCCACCTGCGTCAGCTCCGCAACCATCGTGCCGGGCGGGGAATTGAAGGTCAACCCGACGACCTGCTCGGTTTCGGTGCCAGCCATCGTCACGCAGAACCCCACCTCTCTAACGTGTCCCGAAGGTTCGGCAGGAAACCCCACCGACCAGGATCCGTACTGCACACAGATCGAGACCGTTCCCGCCGCCTGACCCCGGCCGGCGGCGGGGCTGGTTGACCGTGGCGGTTCGGCAGGTGAGGCGCACCTCGAGTCGGGCCGCCGGGTTGGCCAGGGCGGTGCCACCCACCGCCGTCCATGCCGGCCACGGCTCTTGGACACAGGTGTCTCGAACCCCTCGTGCATCATGACCGCTTACATCTTCCATCGGGTCAGAAAGTCCTGTTGAAACGGGGGTGAGTGGCTCTCCATACTCGAACGGTACGCGGCGCTTCAGGCGGCACACTGCAGGAGTGACCATCGAGAAACCATCAGCGACCGAAGACCAGGACCCCACCGAGGTGATCGACATCACCGTCAAACGCGACACCGGGGTGGAGCTGACCTTTGCCGACGGCATGGTGGCCCGCTTTGCGCTGGCCGACGTTCGGAGTCATTGTCCATGCGCCACCTGTCGGAGTCTGCGAGACAAGGGTGAGGACGCCTGGCCACGTCCGAACAGTCCCATGCCGCTCGCCATCGTGGACGCTCGATTGCATGGTGCGTGGGGGTTGGATATCGATTGGAACGATGGGCACGGCTCGGGCATCTTCCCGTTTGAGGAGTTTCGCCGGTGGGCCGAAGGTCACGATGCGTTTCGAGGCGGGACCACGTCGATTCGCAGCTTCGGCGACGGCGTCATCTGATGCCTATTCCCGGCCCAGCTCGCTCTGGCCGGCGGCCTCATGGTCGACGTCCTGGTCGTCATCAAGTTCGACCATCACCTTGATCAGGGTTCCGGTGAAGGTAAACGGTCCCACGTGGCGACCGGTTCGGTCGTAGTCCGAGACGGTGGTGCCCCGGTCGAACCCGACGTCCAGTCCGGACCAGGAGATCATCAGCCAGAAAATCCGATCAGTGGTCATTGTTCCGGCCCACTCACCGTTGATGAGCAGGGTGCCGGTGCCGGTGGGGAAGTGTCCACCGTCGGCCGACCGTTGCATGCGGAAGCCCAGCGTGCACGGTCCATTGGTGGGCACCGGTTTGTCCGACCGCACCAGTTGGTGTTTGCCACCGATGCTCAGGTCATGAACCAGGTGGCCGTCCTGGACGAAAAGTGAGTACCCGCAGGTGGCATCACCGTGGGCAATCAGGACTCCTTCGGCTCCGCCGGCCGGAATCTCAACATTGGCAGTGATGGAATAGCTGCGGCTCCGAAGATCCGGGGCCACGTCCGACGGGAGGTGGCCCATGCCCGCCCAGAAGGTGTAGGACCGACGGTCGCCGGTGTGGCGTTCCGCGTTCTCCGCAAATCGCTCACCGAAGCGATCGTCCAGGGGCAGGACCTTGTTGGTGCGAGCTTCGGCCCACCAGGTTTGTTTCATGGCCGTCAACCGGTCGGGCTCCGCCGCTGCCAGGTCCAGGACTTCGCTGAAGTCGTTGTCCAGGTGGTAGAGCTCCCACACGTCATCAGCGAAGTCGGTCCCGGGTTGATGCCAGGCGACCGCTTTCCAACCGTGATGCCAGAGTCCTCGATGGCCGAACATCTCAAAGTACTGCGTCGACTTGTCCGGCGCAGCAGAAGGATCGGTCACCGTGGCGGCAAAACTCACGCCGGTCATCGGGGCGTCGGTGGCCACCCCCAGCAGCTCCAGAACAGTTGGCGCCAGATCCGCCACATGGCAGAAGCGATGTCGCAGCCCGCCGGGGTCGGTCACCTGGTTGGGGACTCGGACGACCAATGGGTCCCGAACGCCGCCGCCGTGGGTGTTCTGTTTGTAGCGCTTCAGGGGCGTGTTGGCGGCCATTGCCCAGCCATGCGGGAAGTTGCTGTGGGTGTCGGGTCCGCCAATGTCGTCCATGCGTGACAGCTTTTCTTCCATTGGCTCGGGGACCATGTTGAATGCCGACATTGCATTGACAAAACCCAACGGTCCCCCTTCCTGGCTGGCCCCGTTGTCTGAGAGAACCAGCACCACGGTGTTGTCGGCCTGGCCCGATGCATCCAGGTGGGCGAGCAGCCGGCCCAGATGTTGGTCGGTGTGTTCCAACATTGCCGCGTATGCGCCCTGAAGACGAGCGAACAGCCGCTGCTCATCTACGGAATGATCGGCCCACGCCTTGACGCCAAGGTTGGCCGGCGGGAGTTCGGTCCCCGGTGGCGCAATACCCTCTGCCAGCTGCTGAGCAAGCCGAAGCTCCCGGGTGCGGTCCCAGCCGTCAGCAAACCGGTCGGCGTACTTGTCGATCAGGTCTCGGGGCGCCTGATGCGGGGCATGGCAGGCGCCGGGGTTCACCATCAAAAACCAGGGCGTCTGCGGGGTGGCTGCTTCGTGGCCTTTGAGGTACACCAGTGCCTGATCGATCAGGTCTTCAGTGAGGTGGTAGCCGCTTTCCCAGGTGCCCGGGGCGGTGATGTGGCTATTGTCCCGAACCAGCTCGGGGGAGTACTGGTCAGTTTCCGCATCGAGGAACCCATAGAAGCGATCGAACCCGCGGCCCAGGGGCCAGCCGTCAAAGGGACCGCTTGGCCCGGTTTCGGTGAGGCGCGTGGCGTGCCATTTGCCCACCAGATAGTTGCGGTAGCCGGCCGGTCGAAGCATCTCGGCCAAGGTTGGCGCGTCGGCGCTGATCTTGCCCCGGTAGCCCGGGAATCCGCTGTCGAAGTTGGCCAGGCACCCCATGCCCACGTCATGGTGATTTCGACCGGTCAGCAGGCTGGCGCGAGTGGTCGAACACATGGCGGTGGTGTGGAAGCCGGTGTAGCGAAGCCCCGCCGCCGCCACCTGGTCAATAGTCGGGGTGTCGATTCGGGAGCCGTAACAACCGAAGTCAGCAAACCCGACGTCATCAAGCAGCACGATCAGCAGGTTGAGCCCCGGCGAATCAGACGATGCGTCCGGCCACTCAGGCGCGGAATCATGAATGGTGTCTCCGATGTGCTGTCCCATTCAGCGAGAGTAGCGTTTGGGACTTTTCAGGCGGGCCCAAAGAACACAACTGCCAGCGGCGGCACGGTTACGCGAAGCGAGGCGGAGTGATGGTGAATGGCGACATCTTCTGTTGTCAGCTCACCGTCGTGGGTGACGCCGGAACCGCCATAGGAGTGGTGGTCGGTGTTGAGTAGTTCTCGCCAGACGCCGCTGACTGAAACGCCGATTTGATAGTTGCTGCGCGGCACGGGGGTGAAGTTGGCGACTACCAGGATGGGCGAGCTGGTGGGGCTGCGTCGCTCGAATGCCACGACGCTCTGGGCCCGATCGTCGCCAACCGTCCAGGCAAATCCGGATGGGTCGAAGTCGTTGGTGTGAAGCGCAGGGTGATCCTTCAGCAGCTGGTTCAGATCAGAGACAAGGTCCTTGATCCCGCGATGCTCGTCGTATTGCAGAAGATCCCAACGAAGTTCCTGTTCGTGGTTCCATTCGTCGGACACGGCGAACTCGCATCCCATGAAGAGCAGCTTTTTCCCGGGCATCGCCCATTGCCAGCCATACAACGCTCGGAGGTTGGCGAGCTGTTGCCACCGGTCGCCGGGCATCTTGTCGACCATGGAGCCTTTGCCGTGCACCACCTCATCGTGAGAAAGAGGCAGGACGAAATTCTCAGTGAAGCCGTAGACCATGCGGAACGTCAATTCGTCATGGTGATGAGCCCGATGCACGGGTTCATGAGCAAAGTACTGGAGCGTGTCATGCATCCAGCCCATATCCCACTTCATCCCGAAGCCGAGCCCCCCGGCGTCGGTTGGGCGGGACACGCCGGGCCATGAGGTGGACTCTTCGGCGATCATCTGAACGTCACTGTGACGGTTGTACACCGACTCGTTCAACTGGCGGAGGAAGCCAACCGCTCCAAGGTTCTCGTTGCCGCCAAACTCGTTGGGTATCCACTCGCCGTCGGCCCGGGAGTAGTCGCGGTAGAGCATGGACGCGACCGCATCAACGCGGATGCCGTCCAGGTGATATTCGTCCAACCAGAACATGGCGCTCGACATCAGGAAGCTACGAACCTCCGGGCGGTCGTAGTTGAAGATGCAGCTCTTCCAATCCGGATGGAATCCCATCCGGGGATCCGCGTGGTCATAGAGATGAGTGCCGTCAAACTGCGCCAGGCCGTGGGGATCCTCAGGGAAGTGCGAGGGCACCCAATCGAGGAGCACACCAAACCCGCGACTGTGAAGGTGGTCAACGAGGTACTTGAAGTCGGCCGGAGAACCGAAGCGCGCCGTGGGAGCGAAGTAGCCCAGCGTCTGGTAGCCCCACGATGGATAGAACGGATGCTCGGCAACGGGGAGCAGTTCCACGTGGGTGAAGCCGGTTTCTTTGAGGTAGTCCGCCAACTGGTGCGCAATGGCGCGGTAGCCGCCGGGTTCGTACCGCCACGAACCCAGATGCATCTCATAGATGGAGATGGGCGCATCGTGGGCGTTTGCTGCGGCCCGGTTGGCCATCCATGCCTGGTCCGTCCAGTCGTATCCAAGGTCCGCCACGACCGATGCCGTGTTTGGAGCTTCTTCGGTCTGAAAGGCAACCGGGTCGGCCTTGTCGGCATCGAATCCGAGATCTTGATTGACTACGCGGAACTTGTACCGGGCTCCGACGCCAACCCCGGCAATCGTTCCATGCCAGATTCCACTGTCGTCCGGGTGCAGGGGATCAGCGTCGCGATTCCATCCGTTCCAATCGCCCACGACCGTGACCTTCGTTGCGTTCGGCGCCCACACCGCGAACCACACTGCAGCCTGGCCATCGCCTGAGGCCACCGGATGTGCGCCAAGCAGGTGTGAAAGGTCGACATGGCCGCCTTCAGCGAAGCGTGAACGGTCCTGCGGTGTGAGTTGCATCGGCTCGATCCTACTTGTGTCGGCGCAAACGGTTCTGGTTTGCCATGATGGTAAGCAACATCGGCAACGCAGGCCCGGCCCTGAACGAGAAGAGGACAGTATGGAAGCTACCAATAGCCCTCGGACATTGAGCATTGTGTTGGCGGGAGGCGAAGGCAAGCGGTTGATGCCGCTGAGCCGTGACCGAGCCAAGCCGGCAGTTCCCTTTGGCGGTCAATATCGGTTGATTGATTTCGCCCTGTCCAACCTGGCCAACGGCGGTTATCGCAAGATTGCGGTGCTGACGCAGTACAAGAGTCACAGCCTCGACGTTCATATCTCGATGACGTGGCGTCTGTCCACGTTGCTCGGCAGCTACGTGACCACTGTCCCAGCGCAAATGCGACGCGGGCGCGAGTGGTTTGCCGGATCAGCTGACGCGCTCTTCCAGAACATGAACCTGATCGAAGACGAGGATCCGGACTACATCTTCGTTTTCGGGGCCGACCACATCTACCGGATCGACCCTCGCCAGTTTCTGGATCAACACATCGCCAGTGGTGCGGGAATGAGTGTGGCTGGCATTCGGGTGCCCATTGGTGAAGCGAATCAGTTTGGCGTCATCGAGAAAGGCGAAGGAACGAAGATCGCTGCGTTCCTCGAAAAGCCTGAACACGTGGTGGGCCTTGAGGACGATCCCAGTCATGTGCTGGCGTCGATGGGTAACTACATTTTCAATCGGGATGTGCTGGCCGAGATCCTCAACGAGGATGCTGGTGACCCTGACTCAAAGCGTGACATCGGTGGGGACCTGATCCCGGCGCTCGTCTCGGCAGGCCAGGCGCACGCGTACGACTACACCACCAACATCGTGCCCGGAGAGTCCCCCACCAATCACTACTGGCGAGACGTCGGAACGATAGACAGCTACTACGACGCCCATATGGACCTGGTCGCCCCGGAGCCGCTGTTCAATCTCTACAACGACGATTGGCCCATCTTCACCCGCTCCCGGAATCTTCCGCCCGCAAAGTTCGTGCGCGATGGGGTACGGGGTTGTGAAGTCTCGAATGCCCTGATCAGCCGGGGCGTCATCGTGTCTGGAGGCACCGTGCTCGACTCGGTGATCTCGCCTGGTGTACGGATAGAGAGAAGCGCCGGGGTGCAGAACTCCATCATTCTTGACGACGTCACCGTTGGCGCTGGTGCCACCATCTGCAATGCGATCATCGACAAGAACGTGATCGTTCCACCCGGATGTGTCATAGGACAGGATCCGGCTGCGGACGCGGAGCGATTTGATGTCAGCCCGGGCGGGGTGGTCACGATTGGCAAGGACGACATCGTCACCTGAGCTCACATGATGTCGCGGTACACCTCAACGTAACGTTTGGCCGGTTCGGCCCAGCTCCAGTCGTGTCGCATGCCCCGGCTTTGGATTGCGCCTCGCCGAGCCGGCCACGACCATGCACGGTCAGCGCGATACAGCGCATCGACGAGTCCGGCCGAATCCACGGCCCTGCTGACAATGCCATTGCCCGCTCCCGGGTTGAGGTCATCGTCGACAACGGTGTCGCTCAGTCCACCCACGTCGGTGACAACCGGGATGGTTCCATAGGCCATGGCCTGCATCTGGGCGAGACCGCATGGCTCAAAGCGACTCGGCATCAACATCAGATCAGCCCCGGCGAATACCTGATGTGACAGCGCAACGTCGTAGCCGTTGTGGAAGGCCACCCGGTCGGGCATCGTCGCAGCCAACTCCTCGACCATCGCCGCCAGGTGCGCGTCGCCGGAGCCCAGCACCACAAGCTGAGCGGGGATGTTCTCCAAAAAGCGCGCCGCATCGACAAGCAGGTCAACGCCCTTTTGTTCCACCAGCCGGGTCACCACTCCAAAGAGCGGGGCCGCTCGGTTGTGGGGATTGAGACCAAATCTTGTGAGCAGGTGCGCCCGATTGGTCGCCTTGCGCTCAAGGGTGGACGGGCCAAACTGCTCGGCGATGTGGGGATCGGTTTCTGGATTCCATTCGCCAATGTCGATGCCGTTCACAATGCCGATGAGCTCGTCCCCGCGAGCCGCCAGCTGTTCATGGACACCCATACCGTGATCAGGGGTCAGTATCTCGCTGGCATAGTTGGGGCTCACCGTGACGATGCGCTCGGCCAGGGCGATGCCTCCGACCAACGGGTTTGTCCCGCCGAACCACGAAAAGGCAAACGGGTCCCGCACCAACTTCTCCAGCCACATCGAGTGGGTGATCCCCTGATAGCCAAGGGTGTGGATGGTCAGAACGGTGGGCGGCGCTGACTCCATCAGACCAACGGTGGCCGCGGTGTGCCAGTCATTGAGATGAAGGATGTCCGGTTGAGTCTGCTGCGCCAGCGCGGCAACCGCCGCGGAGAAACAAAAGAACCGGCGGTCGTTGTCCTCAAAGGCCTGACCATCAGCATCGTTGTACGGGTGCGGTTTGGCGATGCCGGGGACGTCAACCAGAGTGACTTCGCCCACGCCTTCAAGCTGACCGGTTCGGGCGCGGGCGCCGCCCACCCAATCAGGTACATCGAGGGTGACTTCTGTCTGCTGCTGGAGTGACACGGCGCGGTAGTCCGGAACGACAACGTTGACCTTGTGGCCATACGCGCGAAGCTGTTTGACGAGCCCTGCGGAGGCTTCAGCCATTCCGCCAGCGCTGGCAAGTGGTGCAAGTTCTGCCGTTGCAAAGAGGATCTTCATCGTTGACTTTCGGTGGTTGAGTGGGCGGGTGTCACGCTGGTTCTGGGAACTGCTGGAAGACCGCGGTACCCCAGCTCGGCACTGTCCAGTTGTCACCGGCGCCAACCAACAGTTCGTGGGTCTTCGGGTCTGACGAATCAATCTTCATCTGCCACATGGTGGTCCCAAATCCATCGGGAATGACGAAGCTGGTGTCGGTGCCGTGGGCATTGAACAGGATCAAGAAGCTGTCATCGGTGATGGGTTCGCCTCGGCTGCTCTGGGCTTCAAGCGCCGCTCCGTTCAATGTCACCGCAAAGGACACGGCATCGGGTTGATGCCAATCGGTCGACATCATTTCGATTCCGGCTGCGCCAAACCATCGGACGTCAGGTCCGGCATCGTGATTGCTGGTCTGTCCGGTGAGCCAGTTGTGACGTCGAAAGACCGGGTGCTCGCGGCGAAGGGAAATGAGGTTGGTGACGAAGGACAGGAGTTCCTCATCAAGATCCGCCCAGTTCACCCAGGACACGTCGTTGTCCTGACAGTAGGCGTTGTTGTTTCCGCCCTGCGTGCGTCCAAACTCGTCGCCTGCAAGCAGCATGGGGACGCCTTGGCTGAGGAGCAGCGTGGTCAGCAGCGACCGGGCGCGGGTCGCCCGAGTTTTCTCGACGTCGGCGTCGGTTGTTGCGCCTTCAACTCCGGAGTTCCAGCTGCGATTGTGGGAGTCGCCGTCGCGGTTGTGTTCGCCATTTGCTGCATTGTGCTTGTCGTTGTAGGAGACAAGGTCCATGAGCGTGAATCCGTCGTGCGCCGTGATGAAGTTGATGCTGGCCTGGGGTCGACGTCCCTGATGGCCAAACACGTCTTCGCTGCCGGCAAAGCGGGCGGCGAACTCGGCTGCGGAACCGGGAGCGTTGCGCCAGAAGTCGCGCACGGTGTCGCGGTACTTGCCATTCCACTCTGACCACAGCGCAGGGAAGTTCCCCACCTGATATCCGCCGTCACCAATGTCCCAAGGTTCGGCAATGAGCTTGACACGGTTGATGACCGGGTCCTGGTGGATGAGATCAAAGAACGCGGACAGCCGGTCAACGGCGTGTTCTTCCCGCGCCAGTGTGGCGGCCAGGTCAAATCGAAATCCGTCGACGTGCATCTCCTGCACCCAGTAGCGCAGGCTGTCCATGATCAGCTTCAGCACGTTGGGGTGCATCATGTTGAGCGTGTTGCCGGTGCCCGTGTAGTCGACATAGAGCCGTTTGTCGTCAGGGTTGAGGCGATAGTAGGCGGCGTTGTCGAGGCCTTTCATCGAAAGCATCGCGCCACGGTGGTTGCCCTCTGCGCTGTGGTTGTACACCACGTCCAGAATGACCTCAAGGCCGGCTTCATGAAGCGAACGCACCATCGACTTGAACTCGAACACCTGCTGGCCGGACTGTCCGGACGAGGAGTACGCGTTGTGTGGCGCAAGGTACCCAATGGTGCTGTAACCCCAATAGTTGGTGAGGCCTTTGGATACCGCAAAGTGCTCCGGTACGAACTGATGGACGGGGAGGAGTTCGACCGCAGTCACGCCGAGCGAGAGCAGATGCTCAATGATCGCAGGGTGGGCGAGGCCCGCGTAGGTGCCCCGCAGCTCCGCAGGTACTGCCGGGTGGAGCTGGGTGAGGCCTTTGACGTGCGCTTCGTAGATGACACTGTCGGCGGCTGGAGTTCGCGGCGGCCGATCATTTCGCCAATCGAAGAACGGGTTGACCACGATCGATCGAGGCATGTGATCAGCACTGTCGCGACCATCAATTTTGTCCGGGTCGTACGCCATGTGGCCGTACACCTCACGCCCCCAGTCAACCTGGCCCTCAACGGCCTGGGCGTATGGATCGAGCAGGAGCTTGTGCGGATTGCAGCGCTGACCAGCGGGCGGATTCCACGGGCCGTGAACCCGAAAGCCGTAGCGCTGTCCCGGAGCCACCCCACGGACATAGCCGTGATGGGCAAAAGCCGTGCGGCCCGGCAGGGTCAGGCGCCGTTCGGTGCCGGCATCGTCAAACAGGCACAGCTCAATCCGCTCTGCGACCTCGGAGAAAACGGAAAAGTTGGTTCCGGTCCCGTCGAAGCTGGCGCCCAGCGGTTCCGGTTCGCCGGGCCAGATCTCACTGCTCATAGGCGAGAGTCTACGCGTCGCGATGTGCGGCGAACCTTGATGCCGCCGGTGTGTACACCTGGTCGCGGTAATCCGCCACCATCCGGGCGGCGGTGACCTGCGGGCCGAGCGTCCGCCAATTGACGCGCACCTTGTCCAGCCAGGCATCAGAACCCGATGCGATCCCATCGGCGTAGAACAGCGGAATGATCTCGCTGCGCAACAGCTCGCTGATGGCCGTTCCTTCTTCGCTGTCTCGCACCTCGGCTTCGCTTGAATCAGACGTGGGGATGGCCCAGCCATTCTCGCCGTCGTACATTTCGGCCCACCAGCCGTCAGCGATGGAACACTGCAGGCCGCCGTTGAGCGTGGCCTTCTCTCCGCTGGTTCCGGAGGCTTCGCGGGGGCGGATGGGGTTGTTGAGCCACACATCGCAACCGGCGTACATGGCCCGAGCCACCGCCATCTCGTAGTCCGGCACAAAGATGAAGCGGCCGTTCGCCTGCGGCGACGACGCGAAGTCGGCGATGATGCGAAGCAGCGCCTTTCCGGGGACGTCAGCCGGGTGAGCTTTGCCCGCAAAGACGAACTGGATGGGTCGGTCATCGTCGGCCAACATTGCGGTGAGGTGGTCCACTTCGCGCAGGATCAGGTCCGCTCGCTTGTAGGTGGCAAAGCGCCGGGCAAACCCGACGGTGAGCGCGTCGGCTGAGAGGTTCGAGGCGTCCTGTCCGGCGCCCGAGATCATGTCGATCATCCGGGTCCGACCGGCGGTCTTGGTTGTCCGCATCTGGTGGTGGGTAATTGCATCGACGTTCGCCCATGCGTCGCTGTCTCCGCGGTCCCAGTTGCGGCCGAGGACGGCGTCGAAAGTTTCGGCAAGATCGGGAGCCACCCAGGTTCGAGCGTGCACGCCGTTGGTGATCGACCCGATCTCGGATCCGCCGGGCACATTCGCAAACAGGTCACGGCTGACCTCGCCGTGCAACTTGGAAACGCCATTGGCGGCACCGGTGTGCTTCAACGCAAGCGCGGCCATGTTGAAAGGCTTCGGGATGTCGTGATCGTCCGCGCTGGCACCCAACTCGAACAACGTCGTGAGTGGCAGCTTGTTTCGGGTGGCCCAGGAGCCGAGGTACTGCTCGATAAGGGAACGATCAAAGCGGTCGATGCCGGCCGGGACCGGCGTGTGGGTGGTGAAGACGGTGCGGGCTTTCACCGCGACGATCGCCTCGGCGAGCGTGGATCCGGCCCGCATCTCGTCTTCGAGGAGTTCCAAGAGGACGAAGCCGGCGTGGCCTTCATTGAGATGAACGACTTCGGGGTCCAGGTCCAGAGCCCGGAGAGCTCGAAGGCCACCAATGCCAAGGATGAGTTCCTGGCGGATGCGGTGCTCCCGGTCGCCGCTGTACAGGCGATCAGTGATGGCCCGCCCAGCGGCAGAATTCTCGGGGAGATTCGTGTCGAGCACGAAGAGCGGGACGATACCTACATCGAGTCGCCAGACGCGAGCGGTCACGTCTTCGCCACCGACGTTGACCTGGACCGTGACGCCAGTATCGACGTGGCCGGTTCCGGCCGCATCACACACGTCATACTTCTCGGTTTGATCCGGTCCGCTCATCTCCTGGCGGAAGAAGCCCTCCTGATAGAACAGGCCGACGCCGCAGAGCTCCAGGTTCAGGTCACTTGCGGCCTTGAGGTGGTCGCCGGCCAGAATGCCCAACCCGCCCGAGTACTGCGGGACCAGTTCGGAGATGCCGAACTCGGCCGAGATGTACGCAATGGTCGGACGGTCGGGGGCTTGAGCAATGAGCGATGCCAGCGCGGTGTACGCAGCAGCGATTTCAGCCGTGAATGTTTCATCGCTGGCAATGGCTTGCCAGTCACCTGTTGTCAGGGCCGCAACGGTGGTGGCCGGATGCTGCGCCGCTGTTGCGCCGGGTAGGCGATCGAGAAGTTCGTTGGTACTTGGCGACCAGGTCCAGAAGTGGTTCCGGGCCAGTACCTCGAGTTGCTTTTCGAGGGGGACCGAGCTCTGATTGATCATCGACTTCTCCTGCTGGACAAGCCGCGTAGCTTATCGCCCCCAATCACGGGCGGCGAGGTTCCGTGCCCTTCAGCAGCTACTGGCGCAGACGGAGCCAGACCGCAGCGTCCTTCTCAAGCCGGGCGAGAGGGGTGCTTGTCGACTGGACAATCACGTCACCGGCGGGCAGCTCAATGGCGTCGGCGGACATGTTCACAACGATCAGGATGTCGTTGCGTTGATAGGCCAGCACATCTTCACCGAGATCAACCATCTCGAAGTGGTCGTCTTCAGCGAAGTGTTCTTTGCGGGCCGCGATCGTTGACCGATACAGCGACAGCGTCGAAGTTGGATCGCCATCTTGAACCTCCACCGCCAGTTCGCCAAACACCGGCGGCTGCGGCAGCCACGCGGCCGCTCCAAATCCAAACGATGCCCCGTCGGCGGTCCACGGAAGTGGCACCCGGCACCCATCGCGACCTTTCTCCGTGTGCGCGCTTCGTTCCCACGTTGGATCGTCCAGCACCGAGGTGGGCAGGTCCCAGACCTCAGGCAGTCCCAGCTCTTCACCCTGGTAGATGTAGACCGAGCCGGGCAGCGACAAACTGATCAGCGCTGCCGCCCGCGCACGCCGGTTACCGGTTTCCTGGTCCAGGAGGTCATGGGGCCCATCAAGCGGCCATCGCCGCCAGTCCACATCGTGGGGCAATGCGTAGCGCGTGGCGTGGCGCATGACATCGTGATTCGACAGGACCCAGGTCGTTGTTGCTCCGATCGCATTGGCTGCTGCCAGCGAGTCGGTGATGACAGAACCGAAGGCGCTCGCCAACCATGGCGTTTCGAGCAGGTCAAAGTTGAAGGCCTGGTGATATTCATCGGGCCGCAGGTACAGCGGCAGTCGCTTGGCGTGGACCCACGCCTCGGCGACCATCATGCGATCGTCGTACTCGTCCAGCACTCCTCGCCAGCGGCGGTTGATCTCGTGCACTCCGTCGCGGTCCCAAAACGGGTGCGGCGTGGGTTCGTCCCCTTCGAGCAGGGAAAACGAACCCAGAACGTCGGCGTCCAGGTCAGGGAAATCGAGGTCCTTCACCATGCCGTGTGAAACGTCAATGCGCAGCCCATCGATCCCCCGATCAAGCCAGAATCGGATGATGTCGTCGAACTCATCTCGCACCTCGGGGTGTTCCCAGTTGAGGTCGGGTTGGCTGGTGTCGAAGATGTGCAGGTAGTAGTCGCCGTCGCCGACCGGCTCCCAGGTCGAACCGCCAAAGACCGCCTGCCAGTTGCTCGGCGGCTCGCTGTTGTCGCCAACGCCGGGTCGGAAGATGTAACGATCGCGAGCCGGGTCACCCGGGGCAGCAGCGAGCGCTTCCTGGAACCACACATGATCACGAGATGTGTGGTTCGGAACCAGGTCAGCGATGACCCGAATACCGAGTTCATGGCACTCGTTGATGAGCGCTTCGGCGTCTTCGAGGGTTCCATAGCGAGGTTCGATCTGTCGGTAGTCCGCAACGTCGTATCCGCCGTCAGCGAGCGGCGACAGATACCAGGGGTTGAGCCAGATTGCGTCGACGCCCAGCGACGACAGGTGGCCGAGTCGAGACCGCAGGCCATTGATATCGCCCTGGCCGTCACCGTTTCCATCGGCAAAGGAACGAACGTAGACCTGGTAGACGACGCTGTCGCGCCACCACGTGGATACGGATGGGTTCATGGTTGGGACTCCGAATGTTGTGGGCAGCAGACGAGATCTGGAATGACGCCTGTAAGTGCAAATCACCGAGCAGGAAGGTTGCCTCTTGGCCGCGTGACAGTATCCACTGCATGGAGTTGGGGATCTGTGTTGCGTCCACAATCGATGACATCGACGACGGCACCCCGCTGCTGGAAGCAGCAAAGGGTACGAGGTGAGCGAACCCGTTCCGCACACGGTCGTCGGCCTGTTGGCGTCATCAACGGCGCGAGTCATCGATTGTCACGGCACCGTCCGAACAGCAGCCGACATTCTCAAAAACGGGATCCAGCTTGCTGGTCGACTCACGGCGGCGGGAATCGCCCTCGCCCACGGCCTGCGGTTGTCTGGAATCTACGGCATGAGTGAAGTTCAAGCGCTCTACAGCTTCCGTCAACCGTCCGAGCCGGACTCCACCCGATGGCGGGCTGGCGGCATGCTGACCTCGCCGACCGCCGACTACCGGGTGGTCGACGGCGAACTCCAGCTCAAAGGTCCGAGTCTGTTTGAGGGGTATCTGCGTGACGGCGGTAGCGAGGTGGATGCGGCACTCACGGCCGCCAATCACGACGACGGTTGGTTCCGGACCGGCGATCTGGCCGAAGCGGAGGGTCCGCGGTCATTCCGATTCGTCACCCGGTTGGGCGACACGATGAGACTGGGAGGATTTCTGGTGGCTCCGGCCGAAATCGAAGCGGCGATTCTGGAGCTGGCCGAAATCGTGGCGGCGCAGGTGGTGGCGGTGGATCTGTCGGCCGGTTCGCGACCGGTAGCTTTCGTGCTCATGGCTGCAGGTGAGACACTGAACGAGCACCGGGTCATTACCCACTGTCAAGCCACACTGGCGAAGTTCACGTCACCGGTTCGAGTTGTTGCGCTGGAAGCCTTTCCCGTGACCGACGGCCCCAACGGTGTCAAGATTCAACGGGCTCAGCTTCGATCACAGGCCAAAGACCTCCTTGGAGAACAGACATGAGCACATCACATCCCAAATCGCTGTGGCAGCCCGCCGCCGACGCCTGGGACCGTTCGAACCTGGGTGCGTTCGCGCAGCGCTTCTGTCCGGAGGCCGTTGGCAACTACGAGGCGTTGTGGTCGTGGTCGGTCACCGAGCCGGAAGCGTTCTGGCAGGCGGTGTGGGACTACTTGGACGTGATATCACCCACTCCCCACCAGCAGGTCATGACGTCCAAAGCCTTGCCGGGTTGTCGGTGGTTCGAAGGCGCGCAGATCAACTATGCCCAACACATGTTGCGCGGCAACGGTTTGACCGACGATGACGTCGCGATCCTGGCCGAGTCACAGAGCCGCGATCCCATCACCATGACCATGGGGGAGTTGCGCAATCAGGTTCGTGACACGGCCGCCGGGTTGCGGCGTCTGGGTGTGGGCCGGGGTGATCGAGTGGCCGGCTATCTGCCCAACGTCCCGGAGACGCTCGTGGTGTTTTTGGCGGCCGCATCGCTTGGCGCCATCTGGTCCTCATGCGCTCCGGAGTTTGGCACCCGAGCGGTGCTCGATCGCTGGTCGCAGATCGAACCGTCGGTGCTGCTGGTAGCCAACGGTTACCGGTATGGGGCCAAAGACGTTTCCTGTTTGGAAGCGATAGCAGAGATTCGTGCGGGCCTTCCGTCGCTGCAACACACCGTCCAGCTCCACTATCTGCCCGGTGGTGGTGTCGTTCCTGATGCCATGCAGTGGGACGAGTTGTGCGCGCCGACTGCCGATGAGTTGACCTTTGAACCGGTGCCGTTCGATCACCCGCTCTATGTCCTCTACTCGTCCGGAACGACCGGGTTGCCAAAGGCTATTGTTCACGGCCACGGCGGGGTGCTGCTCGAGCACGGCAAAGGACTGTCGCTTCACTTTGACCTGGGCCCCGGCGACCGGCTCTTCTGGTTCTCGACCACCGGCTGGATGATGTGGAACTACGTCATTTCGGGACTGCTGGTGGGCTCCTCCATTGTCCTGTTCGACGGCAACCCCGGCCATCCGGATCTCCGGACGCTGTGGTCACTGATTTCTCGAACCGAATCGACCTTCGCCGGGGTTTCGGCGCCGTTCATAGTGGCCTGTGATGCTGCCAACCTTGATCCGGCCGATGAGTTCGACTTCTCAAGTTTGCGGACCGTGGGCTCCACCGGTGCGCCGTTGCCCGCATCCGGATTTCACTGGGTCACCAACCGGGTTGGCCACCTTCCGATCGCCAGTATCTCCGGCGGTACCGACGTGTGTTCAGCCTTCCTTGGTTCCTCGCCGGTGCATCCAACCCGGGCCGGGGTTATTGCTTGTCGCCAGTTGGGCTGGGACGTGAACGCCGTTGACGCAAACGGAGGCCCGGTGTCTGGCGTTGAAGGCGAACTGGTGATCACGTCACCTGCGCCGTCAATGCCGGTGGGGTTCTGGGGTGACGTCGACGGTTCCCGGTATCACAGCGCGTACTTCTCCACGTTTCCGGGCATGTGGCGCCATGGCGATTGGATCAGCATCGCGGAGGATGGATCCTCGGTTGTCAGCGGGCGGTCCGACGCCACGCTCAACCGCGGGGGAGTTCGGCTGGGAACCGCCGACTTCTACGAGTTTGTGGAGGGCCTCCCCGCAGTGTCGGACTCGCTGGTTGTACATCTGGAGGACGCGGACGGGGGATTGGGCGAGCTGGTCCTCTTCGTGGTCCTCGCCGATGGCTACCAACTCGACGACGCGTTCGAAAGCGACGTCAAAGCCGGACTTCGCAAACAGCTTTCACCGCGCCACGCGCCGGATGTAATCGTGGCCATGCCGGAGGTGCCGCGCACGATGTCTGGCAAGAAGCTGGAGGTTCCGGTCAAGCGCATCATTCTGGGTGCCGACCCGGAAAAGGCGGCGTCAACCGGCTCGTTGGCCAACGCTGATTCACTCGCTCCCTTCGTTGCCTGGGCGCACGATCGAAGCACCGGCTGAACCATCTCTGGAGCGTCACCACCGTGGGGTCTCAGCGGGCACCGGGCACACTCGGGTCACCCCTATGTATTGGACTGATACGACCGCCCCTTCAGAGGAGGCGACAACCGCCGGCACATCACTCCGCGCGGACGGACGCAACACGCGACATCGCCGAACCGGTGAACCGGTGCCCCGGCTTTTCACCGGGGGTGTGATCAGAACCATGGAGTCCGATGGTCTGGCCGAAGCGGTGCTGACCGTGGGGGATCGCATTGTGGCGGTCGGTTCGGCATCGGACTGCTTGGCCGCATCCGCCGCGCCGCCAGTAATCACCGAACTGAATGGCGCCACGATGTTGCCCGGATTCGTCGACGCCCACACGCACCCGCTGATGCTTGGCCAGTGCGCCTCCTGGGCGGACCTGACAGGTGCGTCCAGCGTAGATGAGGTGGTGAAGATTCTCCGTGAGCACACCAATGATCTGCCCGCCGATGGTCCGATCCGCGGCTTTGGCTACGACCATCATCTGCTGGACGCCAGCGACGGCCATCCGACCCGGCGTGACCTTGACCGCGTGTCCGATGAGCGTCCGGTTGAGATCATGCATGCCAGCGGTCACGGCTATGTGGTCAATTCGCCCGCCCTGGCGGCGGCCGGTATCGACGCCAATACGACAACACCGTCCGGCGGGCGAATCGATCGGTTCGAAGACGGCACACCCAACGGGCTGGTGTTTGACGCCGCATGCGACCTCCTCACCGGACCTGACGGCGTCAAGATCACCAACCACGGACCCAACCTGCACCTCCCCGAGCAGCCCGACGTTTTGGATTCGATGTTGGATCTGGGCCAGCGCATGCTCAACCGCGCAGGCGTCACGTCGGTGGGGGACTGCCAAGTCACCGAACGGGAAATGACCAACTGGTTACGGGCCCGTGATGCCGGTCGCCTTACGTTGCGAGTCGGGATGATGGTGTTGTCGAGTCACCTGCATCTGCTCGAAGGGCTCGGTCTGGCGTCGACCATTGGCGATGACGATCTGATGATCACGGGAATGAAGGCCTATACCGACGGGGCGCTGACCGCAGGCATGGCCGATGTGCCGTGCGGATGTGCGACGCCGCACCGGTCGAGCGTGGTTTACCACGACGCTGACGAGTACGCCGATCTGATTCTGCGAGCGCACGTTCTGGGCCTGCAGACCGGCACCCATGCCCAGGGACCGGGCCCCATTGGAATGGTCATCGATGCGGTGACCGACGCCAGTCGCCGTTTTCCGCGCACCGACGTTCGTCACCGGGTGGAGCACTGCGGATTCCCCTCCGATGAGCAGATCGAGCAGATGGCGGCGCTGGGAATGGTGCCGGTACCGCAGCCCACCCACGTTCACCAGTACGGCGAGGGGGCTTACCGGGACTACGGCGACGTGGCCCAACGCATGTATCCGAGCGGCTTGTTTCAGCGCGCCGGCCTGCCGGTGGTGCTTTCTTCGGATGTTCCGGTCTCGATGCCCAACGTGTTTCTGTCCATTTGGGCGGCCGTTACCCGCCAAACCGCCAGTGGGCGGGTGCTGGGGCCGGAGTGCCGGATCGACCGCGAGACGGCCGTGCGTGGTTGGACCATCGAGGGCGCACGGGCGCTGCATCGGGAACACGCCGTTGGTTCCATCGCTCCGGGGAAACTCGCTGACTTTGCCGTCGTCTCTGCGGACCCGTTGACCTGCGACCTCGACGTTCTGCCCGACACCACGGTCCTTCAGACATGGCGCGGTGGCGTACGGATTGTCTAGCCGGCGACTGCCGGTTGCTGGACCCATTGGATCAATGGCCATCATCGGCTTCGTCGGCCAGAGCCGTTGACTCACGTTTGACGGGATTGAGCGTTCTCCGCTTTGTGTGCCATGAGGTGCGGCCGACGGTATTGGTTTTGGCCTGATTGTCGGGGGCGCATTGGTTCTGGCCGTTACTGAGGCGGGTTTGGCCGCCTCGACTCCACGGGTGAGTGTGGTCGGCTTGGATCCACCGATGGGGGGCGTCGCAGCCGCTGGTCTCGCAGGCGCCGCGGGCTTGGATGTGTAGTGCGTTTCGCATCCAGTTGGGGAACGATCGCGCGTTCACGGCCACATCGATCAGGCGACTGTTGGCATCCATGATGTGGCGTCGAAAGGTTGCGACGCCGAAGAGCTTCAATGCGTGGTTTGGGTGGATGGGGGTGCCGTCGATGAGTTCACACCGGCCATCAATGTCATTCCACCGGACCGGCATCCGCTCCGGCGCAGGTTCACCAGCCATGACTTCAAGTAGGTGTTCCGCGACGGGTTGGGACATGACGATGTTGATCAGCGGCTTGGGATGGGTCCCGTCGGTGCGGGCCGCACCGCGGGAGACGAGCGTTGCGAGGGCTTCGGCCCGACGGGCCGCTTCTGAGCGCACCACCCCGGCCTCTTCATCAGATGATCGCAACTGCTGGGCAACACTATCTATGGCGGTGCGCAGAGCTTGGCCGGTGATGGCATCGAACTCGCCGCGCAAATTCAAGCGACCTCCCCGGCCGACGCGCAACGACACCCCAGAACGTTGCTGTTGGTCCCGGGGTTCGTTGCCGTCGGGATCCGCCGCGATCAACCAATAGTCAGCAACCCTCTTGAAGTCAGCGAACGAACAATCCCGGGCAGCGTCAACCAGGATCTGCTGGTCTTTCTGCAGCAACACATGGGTACGCGGGCCATCCAATCGGCGGCGGATCAGGTCCATGTGCGACGAACTCATCTCGCCCAACGCTGCAGCGTCTTCGAACAACGGGAACTCCCGCAGCCATTGGCCCCGCAAGCGGGATGGTCGATAGCAGCGGGGATCGGCGGGAGTTTCGGCTCCGAGGACCTGCCCCATGGTCCGCAACCCCATGGACGCAGGCACACCGCACCGCCCCGCCTGAGATACATAAGCGGTAATGAGGTGATCGAACCGGTTCTTCACGGCGACGACGTCGTTCATCACCGACCCCAGCTCTCCTGCGTCCACCGCGAAATCCAGCAGCGACACCAACCCATCAACCGCCAGAGTTACGGCATCCACCGCAGACGCGAGCCGCCCAGCGCCAAAGGACATGGCGTCGGAGCTGGAGGTACGAGAAGAGCGTTTCATTGTTCTTCAGTGTATCGAACATATGTTCGACACAAAAGGGGATAACCCTGTGGATTTCAGTGCGCCGGGGAGCGACCAGCGGGCACACTGAACGCCACATGCGCATCCTTGTTCGGAATCTCAACCGCAAGACCACCCAGACCACACTCCGGGATCTGTTCGAGGCGTTCGGTCCGGTGCAATCGATGACCATCGTCATCGATGAGAAGACCGGCAAGTCGAAGGGCTTTGGTTTCGTGGACATGCCAAAGGTGGGCGACGCCAAAGCCGCCATCTTCAACCTCAATGATCACGAGGTGGACGGCGCTCGGATCCGAGTCAAGCGAGCCAAGGTTTAGGCAATGAGCTGCGGGGCAGCTACAGAGCGGGGCAGCTACAGAGGAGTCACCCGATTGATGTGACCCATCTTGCGGCCTGGTCGAGCTTCAGCCTTGCCGTAGGCGTGAATGGCCAGATGTGACTCTTGCGCCAGCGTGGGGACGTTGTGAATTTCGTCGCCCAGAAGATTTGTCATAACCACGTTGCTGTGCCGCGCCGGGTCGCCCAGTGGCCAGCCGGCAACCGCTCGGATGTGTTGCTCGAACTGGTCCACGGCGCAACCGTTCTGGGACCAGTGACCCGAGTTGTGCACGCGGGGCGCAATCTCGTTGACAAGAATCTGATCGCCGGTGGCGAACAGCTCCACCCCCATGACACCCACGTAGTCCAGCGCATCGAGGATCGCGGTCGCCGCCGCCACGGCTTTGTCTTGCAGGCCGGATGCAATGGGCGCGGGCACCGTTGTCGTTCGCAGGATGCCGTTCTCGTGGGTGTTATGGCCAGGATCGAAGCAGGCCACGTCGCCGGTGATCGAGCGGGCCGCAATGACCGAGATCTCCAGATCGAAGTTCACCCACCCTTCAAGAACGGCAGGCGCATGGGCAAGCGCCTCCATGGCGGCCGCGGCCTGGTCGGCGTCTGTCAGCCGAAATTGACCTTTGCCGTCGTAGCCGAAGCGGCGGGTCTTGAGGATGCTGGGTATGCCGACGTTACTCATGGCGACGGGCAGATCGTCGACGGTGTCGACCGAAGCGAACGGAGCAACTTCCAGGCCGGCGCGTTGAAGGAACTTCTTCTCCACCAAGCGGTCCTGGCTCGTGGCCAGCGCATTTCGGCCCGGTCGGATGGGCGCCGCCTGCTCCAGCTGGTCCAAGGCCGATGTGGGCACGTTCTCAAACTCGTAGGTAATGACGTCCACGCTGGTGCCAAAGGCAGCCAGAGCATCGGTGTCGTCATAGGAGGCGGTGGTGACCCGGTCCGCAACATGAGCGGCGGGCGGTTTGGCTCCCGGTTCAAAGATGTGACACCGCAAGCCCAAACGCGAGGCGGCAACCGAGAGCATGCGGCCCAACTGGCCTCCGCCCAGAATGCCGATGACCGAACCCGCCGGCAGGGGAGTGCCGGCGCCGCTTGTTGACGCGCTCACGCGTCTTCGGCGCTGGGTTCTTCGGGGATCGACGCGGAGAGATCTGCACGCCATTTGTCCAGGCGTTCGGCGACCGTCGCATCAGAGGTGGCCAGGATTGCGGCCGCCATCAGGCCGGCGTTGGTGGCACCGGCGGAACCGATGGCCATGGTGGCGACGGGGAAGCCTCGGGGCATCTGCACAATCGAATAGAGGCTGTCCACACCGGACAGCGCCCGGGTTTGGACCGGTACACCGATCACGGGAACCCTCGTCTTCGATGCCATCATGCCCGGCAGATGGGCGGCGCCTCCGGCTCCGGCGATGATGGCTTTGAGGCCACGATCGGCGGCGGTGCGCCCGTACTCCCACAGCCGGTCCGGCGTGCGATGAGCCGAAACAATGCGGGTCTCATACGCCAGTTCCAACTGGTCCAGAACGCTGGCGGCTTCTTTCATGGTGGGCCAATCCGACTGGCTGCCCATGATGATGCCGATCTTGATTTCAGCCATTGGCCGAGTCTACAGATCGCCGAACAAGGCTCTGAGTTCTCCGTCGGGATGCTGGGCGCGCCCGAAGGCCTCAGAGGCAGTTGGGGGTGGAGCCTCGCAAGGCATCGCATTGCGGTCGACAGCATGAAGACATGGCCGAATCCATTGAGAGGGTTCCGGCAAAGAACCCAGAGCCTCCTCGCCGGGCCGCACTTCGTCGGTCGACTCAAGCGTTGGCTTTGCATCGTTGAGAGCGATTGCCTTCCCGTCTTGGAAATTGCCCGACAGACACCACGGCTATATGAACTCGCCTTGTGGACCGGCACGTCTCTTGGAAAGACGGCCATTGCCGGACGGCGTTAGAGGTCCATCCCGGCTTCGTCGGCGATCTGGTGCATTTCGGCGAGTGCGTCGGAGCGTTCCTGGTCTCGGCGGTCACGAAACGCGAGGAGGTCAGCGACCTTGACTCGGCGATGCGTGCCAACCATGTGATGGGGGAGCTCGCCCTGCTCAAGCAGCTTCACGACATGAGGGCGGCTCACGTTGAGCATCTCGGCTGCCTGGGCGGTGGTGAGCACGGCAGACACCGGCACGACCGTCACGCCGTTGCCGATCTTCAGCTCTTCGGCAATGCGGAGCAGTACTGCGTGGATCTCCACCGGAAGTTCGACGGAGGCTCCATCAGGGCCGACGAGGCGCGGAGTTTGACCCACGGCGTCAAGGCCCTCGACAAACGAGTTGATCGCCGCCTGGTCGACGGCCCCGGGTTGCACGATCGTTTCCATGATGTCTCCTTCAGTAGCCATCGTATTCGCTAAACGAAATAAACGCAACAGTCGGATATTGGGGTTCGTTTCGGTCAGTCATTTTCGCGTGGCCGTGAATGCTGCGTCGTCTCCACGGTGGTAGTAGACGTGTCCGTCGAGGCGATCGGCGCTGACTTGCCGAATCCACCCTCTTCCAGAAGCCGGGTCACACTCATCGAACCCTGCCCAACTGAAGCGGAGGATGGGCGTTTGATTCTGATCCTCGACTCGGTAGTCAATGTCCCCCGTGACAACGATGAAACCGAAGCTTCCGTGACCGTCCGGCCGCAGCTCAATGAATGCCTCACCATCAAGATCCAGCGTTGCCTGGTCGCAGTTGTCCAACTGCACGATTCGCCAGTCGCCAAGGATCGTGCCCGCGGTGAAGTCGGCGTCCGCCATTCACTGATCGTAGTGCGATGCCAGAGATGCAACAGGTCGTGCCAGCGCCGAAAGAAAATCTCAGAAATCCCGGTCCGCTTGTCCTATTCGGGCGTCCTGAAGTGTCCCTAGTTGGTACATGGAATCAATTCATCACACAAGCGTCCCGGAGGAGTCCGCCACACGGCGTTCCTCACCATCAACGAAGCGGCACAGGTTCTCGGCATCGCCCGCAACTCGGCTTACATCGCGGACCAGTGTGACCACGGGGCTGCTTTCGCCAAAAACAACGAAACCCCAGGCCAGCCGGGATGTCGCGGCTGACCTGCGGTTTTCGTCGTACGCCCCCCGGGACTTGAACCCGGAACCTGCGGATTAAGAGCAGGATCAGGGTGGTTCCGGCTCGTACCGGATTGTGCCAGAAAATGGCTTGTGAACTGGGCAAACGCCGCATTCGAGCATGTGGGCAGTGTGGGGATATGCCTGTGGATAACAGTCCATCACGGATCTGTTGTGACCACGGTGTGACCACGGGGACGCCTACTCGTTCTGCTCGATCGCTATCACGAGGCGCCACATCCCGCTGCTCGGGTTCTCTCCAGCTGGTGAGCCATCGTTCTCGTGACGGTCGTCGAGATGTTGCGCTCGGCCGATCGCCGATTGAGTGTTCGTCATCAGCGTTTCCTCGGCTTCGGTGCCACAGATCGACTTGCCGTCCGTCAGTCCGAGGTCAGTGGCTCGCCGTTGGATGTCGTGGCGATGAACGTATGCGTTGTGGTCCTCGACGTGGAGCACCAGCCAGAGTTCAAAGCATGGGTTCGACCGAGCGATCAGAATGCCGGAGTCCGCCGCTTCGGAAACGGCTTGCGCAAGGTTGGGGTGTTCATCGGTGTCGAATGCGCACCAGATCTCGTCGAAGTCCGATCCGTCTGCCTTGCGCCGCCGTTGGCTCGCCCGTTGCTGTTGTCGGGCTTCCTGGACGAGGGTGAGTGGTGCAGCGCCAGCAGAATTCTTGTCGTGCTGCAACGTGATCCGCTGTCGATGTTTGCGGGCCAGAAGTGTGAGGTAGTGGGGTTCGGTGACCACGCCCTCGGTAAGGACGCGGATGACACGGCGTTGCGGTTGTCGGCCCGCCTTCCTCTTGGGCGCCCGCCCCGAAGGCTTCCTCACGAGTCGACAAGGGTGGCGGCACGCGTGAACTCGCCCGGGTCGAGTACCGGGAGCGCACCGAATCGGCCCTGCATGTATCGCCGTTCCAGAGCCTCGTCCTTGCGGGGGCTGAAGTCGGCCAGTGGGTAGAGTGTCGTTGCTCCATCGCTGTCTTTCTCGGTGAACCAGATTTGGTCTCGACCGAGCAAGCGGTGTTCAGAGTCGCCGAGCACCGTCACGTCATGGGCGTTGAACACCAGTTGGGCGCAGTTCGGGTTGGTCGCCGGGTTCTGGAATAGGGCGACGACTTGATCGACGAGGTGCGGATGGAGGCTTGCGTCGAGTTCGTCGGCCAGGAGCACGTCGCCTCGATCGAGGGCGTCGAGGACCGGCCCGACAAGTCCGACCCAAACCATGGTGCCGAGCGATTCGTCCTCTGCATCAAAATCAGCGCACTCGCCTTCGCCACAGTGAGTAAGGCGCAGACGGTCCTCGATGAAGAGCTGAACCTCGTCGTCGTCGAGATCCTCGTCATCACCCGACAGCACCCGTTCGAGGTGGGACCGGAGTTCGGCAGGAACGGGCTCGCGCGAAATGTCGGTGATACCAAGGTCCGCAGCGCAGAGCAGAGCGAGGACTCGCTCGCGGGACTCGTCGGATTGCGCAAGGTCGGCGGTTCGAAGTGCGCGCCAGTTGCGGTTGCTGGACTCAGCCAGCAAGAGGTTCGACTGAAACCACGCGAACAGTTGTTCCAATCCGGAGCGTCCGGCGGCCCCTGCGACCGAGACGAGTAGGGCGTTTGGGCGTAGCAGCCGTTCAAGGAGGCGACCGTCCGATCGGAAGGCCTTGCCGAAGCTGATCGTCTCCCCTTCGCGTTCGAACACGGAGGCTTGGCGGCCGTTCGGGAAGTAGAACGCATATTCGGCGAGCACCGTGCGGTCGTCGATCTCGAACCCGTACTGCCAGCGGACCCCGTTGAGGACAAGATCGATCTCGAATCGGGTCGACTGGTCGGCTGACTGTGAATCAAG
>ENA-ORXT01000213-ORXT01000213.1-marine-metagenome-genome-assembly--contig:-NODE-213-length-97297-cov-18.274131_pt1 | contig 97297 bp, 90 predicted proteins | sample MGYA00237868_ERZ511482 | MGnify/ENA metagenome assembly ERZ511482 | reverse complement strand
AGCACTTCAAATCTGTAGCCGTAATAGGCAAAGACCTGTCCGGTCTCCGGAATGGTTTGGCTTTCATGTATCACGAGACCCGCAATGGTCACGGCTTCTTCGTCAGGGAGCTTCCAGTCCATAGCCCGGTTGAGATCGCGCACAGGGATATCACCGCGCACATTCGCCCCGCCCTCGGGGAGGCGCTCCACCCCTTTAAGCGTCTCGTCATATTCGTCTTGGATGTCGCCGACAATCTCTTCGAGAATATCTTCCAGGGTGAGCACGCCCATCAGCGAGCCATATTCATCGACCACGAGCGCGAAGTGACTATGGCGGCTTTGGAAGGCCCTGAGCTGTCTTACAACGGGTGTCGTTTCTGGGATAAACCACGCGACGCGCATAATCTTTTTAATATTAAGTTCGCCGACATTGCCGTTTACCCGCGCGAGGGCTTTGAGGACGTCTTTGGCATGCAGCACGCCCACGACATTGTCAGAGTCGTTCTGCCACAGGGGAATGCGCGAGTGCCCGCTTGCCAAAATATCTTTCAGGATTTCCTCGGGGCTTTGGTCAATATCCGCCGTGATGATGTTCTTACGGTGAATCATCACGCTCTCAACGGTCAGATCGCCAATTTCCAGAACGCCAATAATTTGGTCACGCGCGCGTTTCGCCACGCCGCCTTCTTGGTGATGCAGGTCAACCGCGCCGCGAATTTCATCCGCAGCGGACCAAGGAGAAGCATCTGAGTCCACTCCAAAAAGACGTAGCGTAGAGTTCACAATGACCTGAACGACGGCCACGATGGGCGCGAGCACAATAACGAGAATGTTGATAGGCCGCGCCACGCCGAGCGCCATTTTGTCTGGCTGCGATATGGCATATGTTTTTGGAAGGACTTCTGCGAAAATCAGGATAAGCGCGGTGGTGACGACGGTTGCGTAAATAATGCCTGATGCGCCAAATATCTCTAGCATTGTCGCGGCCATGATGGAGGACGCCAGGATATTCACGAAATTATTTCCGAGCAATATTCCGCCCAGTAGGCGTTCGCGGTGATTGAGCAGACGCGAGACGATGCTGGCGCGTTTATCGCCGTCTTTTTCAGCGGCATGCATGCGGGCGCGAGAGGCTGCGGTCAGCGCCGTTTCAGAACCGGAGAAAAAAGCTGAGAACACGAGTAGAAAAATCACAAAGCCAAGCTTCATTAAGGTTTCAGTTTGCAAGAGGGTCTCAAGCATTTTGGACTTTCGTAGAGAGAATATTCAAATAATCGCGTACAGATGTTTTATCTGCGGCGCGTTGCACATAGGCCTCTCCAATGTTGCGCGCCAGTATCAATGTGAGTGCCCCGGCTTCGTTTTTTTTGTCGTGCGACATGTGTCTCATCAAGGCGTCAGGGCTTTTGAACAAATGCGATACGTCGTTGGGCGTTATCAGGTTTACAGATTTCATATGCGCAGCCACGCGACCTGCGTCTTTAGCGCCGCTAAATTCGAAGGCCATTAACATGCCTGCGCTGACAGCTTCGCCGTGGAGCAAGGATCCGTCATATCCGGCTTCGGCTTCGAGGGCATGGCCGAATGTGTGACCTAGGTTCAGGAGAGCCCGCTCCCCGCGTTCGCGTTCATCGCGGGCAACAATGTCCGCTTTGGCTTGGCAGGAGACAGCGATGGCTTCGGCGAGCGCTTTGGGGTTTCCGGCTAAAACATCTGCGCCGCTCTCCTCAAGCCATTCAAAAAACTTTGCATCCCCCAGAAGGCCGTATTTTAGAACCTCTGCATAACCCGCTTTCATTTCACGCTCGGGCAAGGTGGAGAGGACGAACGTATCCGTAATGACGAGCTGTGGTTGATAGAACGCGCCGACAAGGTTTTTCCCGCGCGGCGTGTTAATTGCAGTTTTCCCGCCGACAGAACTATCGACTTGTGAGAGCAGGGTTGTGGGGATTTGAATGAATTTACAGCCGCGCTTAAATGTGCTCGCCGCAAATCCGGTGAGGTCGCCTATCACGCCGCCGCCAAATGCGATGACACAATCATTGCGGTCAAAGCCAATTTCGAGGAGCTCATCTATAATCTTCTCCAGCACAGCAAAGCATTTCTGCGCCTCGCCGGGCGGGCGGATAATGACATGGACGGATAAGCCGGCTGCGCTAAGGCTCGCCTCTAAAGCTGCGTAATGTAGGTCATAAACCGTTTGATCCGTGACGACGCAGACTCGGCCTTGTGCGTGTGGCGCGATAAGTTCGCCAGCACGCCCCAGCATATCTTCGCCAATAACGATGTCATAGCTGCGCGGCCCAAGGTCTACATTTACAGTTTTAATCATGAGCTTTTTGGTTTGTTTCTACGAGGGAGTGCGGTTTGAGTTTTAGCTTCATAAGCATTAATCGCGGCGAGGACTTTGTTGACCGTGCTCATATGGCTGCCTTTGCCTGCTTTCACCGTGACATGAGCGGTGGCGTAAATCGGATAGCGGATATCCATGAGTTCCTGCATTTTGGCGCGCGGGTCATCAACCATTAAAAGCGGCCGCGTGTTTTTACGCGTCACCCGCTCCATAATGGTTTCAAAATCGCCTTTCAGCCAAACCGTCAAAGCGCGCTCTTGAAGAATTTCACGTGTGGCGTCCGGGATAAAGGCGCCGCCGCCTGTCGCCAGGATAAGAGGAGTCCCGTTTAGAACGCGCGAGATTACGCGGCGTTCGCCCTCGCGGAAGGCTTCTTCGCCATGATCTCTGAAATATCCAGCGACGGTTCGGCCGGAGGCATTTTCAATCTCGTCATCGGAATCGAAAAAAGGCAGCTCAAGCTGCTTCGCCAAGCGGCGACCAATTGTTGTTTTTCCTACGCCCATCAATCCCACAAGGGCGATAGGGCGGGCGCGCATTGCGCTGTTGACGGGCGGCATCGTATTTTACGCCTTTAATAATTGTATCAGCACCGCAAACTGAGCTAATCCCTAGCTGCATGTGCAAAATTTTACTTAATATGTGCGCAAATCACCTTATTCTCAACCGCAAAGTAAAAACATTTAAGATTTTAACGTCAGGATAAACTCATGAAAAAATTAGGCATAGGTATTGGCGTTGTCGCCATCATTCTTGTGGGAGTCTTTATGTGGCTCGTCTCCGGTGCGTCTGCGGACAATGCGCCCAAGGATACGGTCGTAATTGACCTGCCGGATACTTATGAGCGATGAATAGCGAAAGATAGACTTATGAAGCGTTTTTGGATCACTCTCATGCTGAGCTCGTCTTTGACGAGCGGGGCGGCTGTCGCGCAATCCGTTGATGTCGGCCAACTGGACGCGGCGAGCGCCTATGACGCGCCTATTGTAAGGGGCGACGGGGGACTTGATGCGGCGTTATGGCAGGGCACATCCGCGAAAATGGCGGCGTCTTTAATATCAAAGGCCCCGCTAAGCGATCCTAACGCTTTGGTTAAAGACTTAGTCAAAGCTGCGATTTTTTCCGGCGGGGTTCCGCCCGAGGGGAGCGCAGAAGATGTGTTAGCTTATAAAGCCGCTCGGCTCACAGCGGCGACAGCGCTAGGGCAGGATGCTTCGGTTGCGAAATTTGTAAAAAATGACATCGACATCGCCGCAGATCCGCGCGTGAATGCCGACATCGCGCTCGCAGCAGGGAATACGAAAGAGGCCTGCCACATTACGGACGGCGTCACTGAAGGCCGGGGCAAGCCGAACTGGGCGCGCTTGCGGGCGTTTTGCCACGTCGTGCGTGATGAAAGCGCGGCAGCAGAGCTTACGGCAGAGCTGTTGAAAAGTTCGGGCTATGAAGACCCGCTATATTTTGAATTGATGGACGTTATGACGGGGCGCAAGAAGACGGCCAAAATTACAGAAATGGGCGACGATCCGCTCTATGCGGCGATGGCCGGCAAGGCGAATGTGAAATTTGCGGCAAGGGCAACGCCGCCATCTTTGTCGGCGAGTGTAGCGTCAAATCCTGATGTGCCTGCCGCGGAGCGTTTGGACGCGCTTTATAATGCCGCCTCTGTTTTATCAGACGCGCAAATCGCAGAGATTTTAACGGCGCTCGGGACGGCGGACGCCGCCGACGGCGAGCCTGAAAGTTACGACCTCGACAGAGCTATGAAAGCGCCTGCCGCCATAGGCACGGCTCAGCTATATGCTCTTATGAAATCTGCGAGCCAGGAGGCGACAAAAGCTACGGCTGCCTCCGCGCTTTTACGCCGCGCGGATACAGCCCGCGCGTTCACGCGTTTTGCGGCTTTTCTAACACCTGATATCAGCCAACTCTCGGGACGCGCGCAGGTCGGAGCCGATCCCATCATTTTTGCCCGGGCGGGTGTGGACCGCGGCGACATAGGAAGCCTGCAAGGTCTGTATCAAGCGATGGCTGAGCAACCGGAATTACAGGCCAGAATTGCGCTCGCGACAGACGCGCTAGGCGACGGATTTATTCTAGGGCCTTTAGGACAAGATATTGAGAGCCGTATGGCAAAGCTTTCTTCTCGTCCTCGGGCCGCTCGGGATGCTATTATTGCCTTAGCGATGGGCGCGCTTATTTCTGAAACGGCTGCGGACGCAATTGAGACGGTTGGCAGCGGAGCTGGCCGCGCGGTGAAGACCGGGCCGCGTCTGACGCTCGGCGCTGTGGCCAAAGAAGGTTCGCGCGCAGAAACCGCTTTGCGGGCAGCGATCCTCTTGCAAGACGGCGGGGCGGCCGCGCTTGATAATGACGCACTTTACAGCGTGATTGCCGCGTTAAATGCAGCTGATCTTTCTGACTTTGCCGGGCGCGCCGCGGCAGAAGATTTTCTCGATATTGAGCCTGATATGGAATTGCGGCGGTAATGAATTCTGCTCACATTAATTCAGCAAGAGCCATAGAGAGTTTTCTCGAAATGATGAGCGCCGAACGCGCGAGTGCGCAAAATACATTGGACGCCTATCGCCGGGATCTAGACGATTGGGAAATTAATTTAAAATCCACAAGGCAGGGTCTCCTAACTGCAGGGACAGGACATCTCGAAGCGATACTGGCCCGGTGGCGAACAAAGGGTCTCGCCCCGTCTACTGCGGCGCGCAAGCTTTCTGCGTTGAAACAGTTCTACTTATTTCTTCAGGTGGATAACTTACGCGAAGATAACCCCGCCCATACATTACGCGGCCCAAAGCAAGGCCGTCCATTGCCGAAAATTTTATCCGAAGGGGATGTCGATAATTTATTTAAAGCCGCTGAATTAAATAATTCTCCTAAGGGGCTACGACTTATTTGCTTGCTGGAAATTCTATATGCGGGCGGGCTGCGGGTGAGTGAATTAGTTTCGCTCAAAACTCTCGCCGCGCAAAGGCGTGATGATTGCTTGATGATTAAAGGAAAGGGCGGGCGTGAACGCCTCGTGCCCTTAACAGGCGCCGCCGTTCGTGCTGTTGCTGCGTGGATTAAAGTGCGCGGGGATAACGACAGTCCCTATCTATTTCCATCAACAGGAAAACTCGGCCATATGACCCGCGAGCGCTTCGCGCAGCTCCTGAAACAGCTCGCCATAGACGCAGGATTGCCGCCCTCAAAAATCTCTCCACATGTCCTCCGCCATGCGTTCGCCACGCATCTCCTCGCGCGCGGGGCAGACCTTAGGAGTGTCCAAAAACTCCTAGGCCACGCCGACATATCCACGACGCAGATTTACACGCATGTGCTCGATGAACGCATGAAGGAATTGGTGCAGACTAAGCATCCTTTGGCCTAACCTTTTCTCTCCTATGGGGAGATGGTTAGAGCGCTTTGTAAAACCGCGGAAGTCAGAGAGGGGGTTCAAATTAGAAATTAAGGCGCTGTATTTTTCAATAACCGCGCAATTTCATCTAATGTATCCTCCAATCTAAAATAAACATCCTCATTTCGGTATCGAATGATGTGATAGCCGAAGCCTTCAAGTATAGCTGTTCTCTCGGTATCATATGCCGCAGTGATATCGTGGCTGTCGCTATCGATCTCAATAATAAGTTTCTGTGAGGGACACAAGAAGTCGACAATAAATTTATCAAGAGGAACTTGCCGGCGAAATTTATATCCATTTAAGCGCTTCGCTCGTAATTTGCCCCAGAGAATTCTTTCCTCCGGGGTCTGCTATGGCGTAATTGCTTTGCAAATTTGCGTTTGCCTGTGGTTGGCATTTTTAGAGGTTAGTCTTTTTATTTCGAATTTTGAACCTCTTCCGTCCCTTCGGGACACCTTCTCCCGAAGGAAGAAGGAACTTACCCCTCCGGCCCAATGACGACCACATGTAACCCTTTCGGATCAAATAATTCTTTCGCCATTTTATCTAACTCTTCTGGCGTCATGTTTTCATAGGCGGCCAAACGGGATCGGCGATTATCTAATCCTTCCACATCCGTTTGGGCGCGGGTCACGTCGCCGAGCCACGCGCCGTTTTCTTTGGCGGAGCGCTCAAAGCTTTCAAGCACCGGTTTGCGGGCGCGGTCGAGGTCGTCTTGGGTGATGCCGCCTTTGCGCAGCTCTGCCGCGATCTCTTTTGCGGCTTTTTCAAACGCTTCGAAATATTGCGGGTCGGCGGACATGGACGCGGAAACATAGCCATATGGCGCGCTGTTTTGCGAGAAGTTCATCCGAGCAGACGGGGAGTACGCAAGGCTCATATCTTCACGGATAACCTGCGTCATGCGGTTCTGCAATATACGGCGCAGCATGCCATATTTACGGGAGCGCTCGACGGTCCAGTCTTGGTCGGTCGGCCATGCCAAGTAAATCGCGCCTTGGTTGGCTTCGCCTGTGTGAGTTAGGTTTACGCGGTCCGCTATAGGGAATTTAATTTTAAACGCTTCGGGTATCTTGTCGAAGGTCTCATTGCGCACCGGGAGCGCACCGTAAGTTTTTGCGACGGCGGCAATAATCGCGTCTTTGTCAAAATCTCCAACGACGCCAATTTCTATCGCGCCTTTGTCGAATGTCGGTTGCAGGACTTTGCGAACATCGTCCAAAGTCATGGCGAGGTATTCGTCCTTCTCGAGCATGCCGTAACGGCGATCCCCATCTGCCCAGATGCGGCCCAGGTCTCGTCCTGCGACGCCGCCGGGCGTGCTGTCAATCGTGTGGAAACTGGCTTCGATGCTCTCTTGGAATTTCTTCAACCATTCTTCGCGATAGCCGGGAGCGGTGAGCAGACCTGCCCATGCTTTGAGCTGATCCTCAACATCGTCCTGATTGGTGGAGCCGCCAAAGACGAGGCGTTCTGTGCCGATGGACATGTTCAGGCCAACTTGTTTACCCGCAAATATCTCGGACAGCTCGCTGACTTTGTGGGCCTCATAGCCGCCTAGCGCGATGGAGCTGGCCAGCGTGGTGAGGCCCGGCTGATCTTTTGGAAATGCGTTCCAGCCTTCGCCGACGGTGACAGACATCCGCACCCACTTGTCCTCGAAATCAGTTGTCTTCAGATTGAGGCGTACATTGTTGTCGAATACGATCGTATCAATATCAAAATCCTCAATGCGATCACGGGATTTAATTGTCCCTGGTGTTCCAAAATCTTGGTAAGCGAAGTCTAGTTTCTGACGTTGATCCGGTGCGGAGAGCTCTTTTAATTTTGCGGCTTTATAGGTGTCCAAAACTTGTTCGGGCGTGACGTTTTCAACCTTAGGGCCCTCGAGCCAGATTTGCGGTTCAAAATTTTCCCACATTTCTTTGAACTGAGCTTCAAGTTCGGACAGCGGAATATTTGCGGCGTTGGCTTCGAACGACTCGAGACTATATTGCGGCGTGACGCGAACCGAGTTTGCTGCGAAGCTGCCCATGATGCCGCCCGCGAGAGATCCAGAACGACGCTTGGCCGCGTAATTGGCGGAGTCCATTAGGCCGCGTTTAGAGTTCGCCATCAGCTCATCATATTCCGCTTGCTGGAACCCGTATTGCAGGGCGCGGCGAATTTCCGCGTCGACGATTTCAAGCGCAGGTTCCCATTTATCATCTTTGGCAGACGCAGACGCGTAGGCGAGATCGCCGGACTTTCGTACGGCATATGATATGGACGCGCTGCGTACTTCGGCGTCGGCTTCGAGGAGTTTTTTGCCGATGCGTTGGTTGACAATGGCATTGGCATAGCCGCGTACAAATGCGGCTCGGCGCGTAGCAACGCTGTCCATCGCGGAGCTCGGAGCCCGCGCGTCAACCAATGAAATAGAGGTCGTCAATTCGTCGTCGTCATAGACTTTGGCGATGAGGCCGGAATGCTCAACCATGCCGTTATCAGGATCAGCGGGCGCGGCAGTGTCATTCGTCCAGTCGCCGAACACGTCGTTTATTTTAGTTTCCATGGCCGCGATGTCGAAATCTCCGGTCATGACAATCACGGCGCGCTCTGGACGGTAATGGACATCGTAATAGGCGCGGAGCTGCTCGGCGGAGAGTGTATCCAGTGTTTCAACTGTGCCGATAACGGGACGGCGGTTGGAGAGGACATCTCCGTAGATATATTCACTAAAGACGCGGGCGGCTTTGCGGCCCGGCGTATTCCCGCGCGCCTCTTCGGCCTTCACCACGCCGCGCTCCCGGTCTACCGCGTCTTGTTTAATCAAGAGTTTGTCGGCGGTTTCGCGCATGAGGAAAAGCGCGTAGTCCACAGTCTCGTCGTCAACTTCGGGGAGTTTAAGCGTATATTCCGTGCGTGTGAATGTGGTCGAGGCATTGGTGTCGGCGCCGAATGATAAGCCAAGACGTTCGAGGGATTTGACCATCTCGCCTTCGGGCACGTTTTCCGATCCGTTAAAGGCCATATGTTCGAGATAATGCGCGAGGCCGAGCGTTTCGTCTGTCTCGTTCCGGCTCCCGGCGCGTATCCAAAACCGCAGAGAGGCTTCGTTTTCTGGGCGGCTATTGGCCTGCAGAGCATAGCGCAATCCGTTATCCAGAACGCCGTAGGTGACGTTAGGGTCAACGGGGATATCGGACAAGTCATGAGGCCATGTATGCACGAGCGGGTCGAACATAGGGATGGCCGTGTCCGCCGTTTTGGCTTTACAGCCAACCAAGGTAAAGCCTGCAAAAACAAAGCCTAATAATATGTGTCGTGACATGGAAATCCCTTTAATCTGTGACGCTTTAGTGCCTGAATTACGCCGCGATTAAAAGCTACGATTTCAGTGCAAAGCAGCCGTAATTATGGGTTGTTCTCACCGACGGCGGCGTTATTGTACCCAGCTAATTACAAGGACTAAAACTGCATGGCCCGAACTTATCTTGATTTTGAACGCCCGATTGCGGAGCTGGATCAAAAGATCGAAACCTTGCGCGCGTCCGGCGACGCGGACGCGGATTCTGATACGGTTGTCAAAGCCCTCGAAGCTAAATCTAAAAAACAGCTAAAATCCATTTACGCGAAAATTGGCCCGTGGGAGAAAACCCAAGTGGCCCGCCATCCGGGACGTCCGCACTTTAGCGAATATTGCAAAGGCCTCATCAGTCATTACACGCCGTTGTCTGGCGACCGAAAATTCGGGGACGATGACGCTCTGCTCGGCGGTCTTGGGAAAATACGCGGACGCAGCGTTGTCGTTATGGGCCACGAAAAAGGCAAAGATACTGAGAGCCGCCTCAAACATAATTTCGGCATGGCACAGCCAGAAGGCTACCGCAAAGCGGTTCGTCTCATGGATTTGGCCGAGCGCTTTAATCTGCCCGTGATTTCATTCGTTGATACGGCGGGCGCGTTCCCCGGGCGCGGGGCTGAAGAGCGCGGACAGGCCGAAGCTATTGCGCGGTCAATTGATCGCGGGCTATCCCTACGCGTTCCCTTTGTATCCGTGATTGCGGGAGAAGGCGGCTCCGGCGGCGCGGTGGCGATTGCCACGGCAGACAGCGTGATGATGCTCGAGCATTCTATTTATTCTGTAATTTCGCCCGAGGGCTGCGCATCGATTTTGTGGCGGGACTCCGCCAAGGCGCAAGACGCGGCGAAGGCTATGAAAATCACGGCGCAAGATCTTCAGCGGTTAGGCGTGATTGACGAGATTATTGAGGAGCCTTTAGGCGGCGCTCACAGGGCTTCAGCCGAGATGATCAAAACAGTCGGCGCTGCGATTGTGGCCAATCTCGACGAGTACGCAAAATTAGACGCCGCCGCTTTGATTAAACGACGGCGTGAAAAGTTTCTAAATATTGGCCGAAGCCTGCTGACTTAAAGCGTGCGGCTTTAAAACCCGGCGGCAATTCCAGCGCCGAAGAACAACAGGCTGCCCTTTGGGTCGCCTTGCAGAATCTTTTTGTAATTCAGGGCGTCTTCGGAATTGATGGCAAAATTCGCGCCTAAATAAGTTGAGACGTCATTTGTGAAAGCATAACCGACACTTGCAGAGAGTTGTCCGTACTCATAGCTGAACCCATCGCCGTCCACGAGGCCGGCTGTTGCGCCGAGATCAAAGCTCGTGACATCAGACATTGGGATGCTATGGCTGACGCCGCCTTCGAGTGTGAAAGCCTCCAGTGTGACATCATAATAGGCTGTGGCCGTCGGGGCTAGAACCGTATCAAACCCAACGGAGCCATAGACTTCATATGTGCCTGAACTGCCGTTATTGGTGGAGAACAAGCTGCCGCCTTGTGGGTAATGGTAATAAGTGACGCCCGCATCGGCGCTAATTGTGTCTGACAATCCAAAGGAATAACTGGCATAAAGATCAACTTCGTCGCCCGCGAGGATGGACGTATCCCCAATACCCGTTGAGAACCAAGCGCCTGCTGTGAAATTACCTACTGTGGCTTCTACGGCTGGCTGGATAGCTGTGTCCGCAAGGCTCACGCCGCGAAAGACATAATCTGTGACGTAATCAATACTTGTGCTGATGCTGAGGTCGTCACCAGCAAAGGCAGGTGTTGATGCTAAAGCTGCGAATACTAACGCTGCACTTAAAATAAATTTGGTTTTCATGGGTCTCTCCTGAGAAATCTACGCCCGTATGGCGCTGTGATGTAAATCAATGAGTGACAGATAGGCTTGCGGGCGGGCTTACACTAAGTAAAACGTCCGCCGCTTGGCATATACGCCTGTGATGATGCGAAAATGTGCGGGAATGATGAAGAGTGATGCGGCGGCGTTCGGCTGGCCTGATATAGACAGTTTCTCAAATAATCTATTGTAAGTGACATATACGCCACGACTCGGCGCATAAAAAAGCCCGCTCGAAGCGGGCTTTATAACGCGTTCCTACGTCTTGATGTCATGCCTTACCGTGGCAGTGCTTGAACTTGTTGCCAGAGCCACAGGGGCAGGGACTGTTACGTGAGACATTGGCCGTGCTGAAGTCTATATCCGCATTACCTTGTGCAGGCGGCGGCGCATTGCCCGTCATCATATCCATTGGAGAGCGGGCCATCGGGCGCTGCGACATTGGCGGGCGTTGAGGCGCGGTCTGAGCTTGAGCCTGCGGCGCTTGGTTTTCTTGGCGCTGCATCTGCACATTAATCAACAGGCGGTTCATGGATTTCGTCACGCCTTCGCGGAGGTCCGTCAGGAGCTTATCAAAGAGCGTAAAGCCTTCAGATTTATATTCATGCAACGGATCGCGCTGACCGTGAGCGCGGAGGCCAACAACAGATTTAAGGTGGTCTAGTTGCTGGAGATGCTCGCGCCAGTTGGCGTCGATGACTTGCAACAGAATTTGCTTCTCTGCGCCTTGCATTTCTTTGGGGTCGATACCCTCGGTCAACTGGTTGAAGGCTGTATCTGTCGTGTCTTTGAGTTTTTGCAGCATTTCTTCATCTGCAATGCCTTCCTCCTCGGCCCATTTATCGAACGGAATTTCCATCGAGAGGATATCTTTGGAGCGCTGTATCAGGCCTTCAATATCCCACTGCTCAGCATAGGCTTTTTTCGGGACATGAACCTCAATCAAATCTTCGCAGACTTGATGGCGGAAATCTTCGATGACGTCAGACACATCATCGTCGGTCATAAATTCGAGGCGTTGTTCAAAGATTGTTTTACGCTGGTCATTCATCACGTCATCATATTTCAGGACGTTTTTGCGAATGTCGAAATTGCGTTGCTCGATGCGCACCTGCGCGCGCTCAACGGCTTTGGACATGAAACGGTTATTCAGGCTCTCGCCTTCTTCCCAGCCCATTTTGTCCATCATATTTTTCAGGCGGTCACCGCCGAAAATTCGCATGAGATCATCTTCGGTGGAGATGTAAAATTTGGAACGGCCCGGGTCGCCTTGGCGGCCTGTCCGGCCTCGCAGCTGGTTATCAATCCGGCGGCTCTCATGGCGTTCTGTACCCAGAACATAAAGACCACCCGCCGCAAGGGCTTTGATTTTACCTTCGGCAATCTCATCTTTGATGACATCAATGGCCCGTTCACGGTCACCGCCTGTAAGGTCAGCAGGGACTTCTTGCTCGATACGCATATCAAGGTTGCCGCCGAGCTGAATGTCGGTCCCGCGTCCGGCCATATTCGTCGCGATGGTCACAGTGCCGGGCTTGCCAGCTTGGGCGACGATGCTGGCCTCTTGGTCATGGAAGCGCGCGTTCAATACATTATGCGGCACGCCTTTACTCGTCAGATATTCGGAGAGACGTTCGGATTTTTCAATAGACACTGTGCCAACCAACATAGGCTGGCCCTTGGCTTGGCAGATTTCAATTTCTTCGAGGACCGCGTTGAATTTTTCGCGCTCGGTTTTGTAAATAACGTCTTCATCGTCAATCCGCTGGATCGGGCGGTTAGTCGGAATTTCGAGAACTTCGAGGGAATAGATATCTGCGAATTCTGAAGCTTCTGTGGCCGCCGTACCCGTCATGCCGGAGAGCTTTTCGTACAAACGAAAATAGTTCTGGAACGTGACAGAGGCGAGGGTGACGTTCTCGGATTGAATGTCCGCGTTTTCTTTGGCTTCAATCGCTTGGTGGAGGCCATCTGACAAACGGCGGCCATCCATCATGCGGCCTGTAAATTCGTCGATCAAAACAACTTTTTCGTCTTTAACAATGTAGTCCTTGTCGCGAATATAAAGTTTGTGCGCGCGCAGGGCTTGCTGGATGTGATGGACAACTGTGACGTTTTCAACGTCGTAAAGACTATCGCCCTGAAGGAGACCCGCTTCGCGCAAAATCTCTTCCATTTGCTCATTGCCTTCCTCGTTAAAGGTGGCCGTCCGGGCTTTCTCGTCAAGGTCATATCCGTCTTCGCGCAAAGACGGAATGAGCGCGTCGATTGTGCGGTAAAAATCAGATTTGTCGTCGGTTGGGCCAGAAATAATGAGAGGCGTCCGGGCTTCGTCAATTAGGATGGAATCGATCTCATCGATAATGGCGTGATAATGTCCGCGTTGGGACATGGTATCGAGAGTGTATTTCATATTGTCGCGTAGGTAGTCGAAACCAAACTCGTTGTTCGTGCCGTAGGTTACATCGGCGGCATAAGCTGCGCGGCGTTCTTCGTCGGAGAGACCGTGAACAATACAGCCTGTGGTCAGGCCGAGGAAGCTGTACACTTCTGACATCCACTCGGCATCGCGGCTGGCAAGGTAATCATTGACGGTCACGACGTGGACGCCGCGGGCTGTTATCGAGTTAAGATACACAGCGAGGGTCGCCACGAGGGTTTTGCCTTCGCCCGTGCGCATCTCTGCGATCTCGCCGCGGTGGAGCGTAATGCCCCCGATCAGCTGCACATCGTAATGGCGCTGTCCAAGCGTGCGTTTCGCCGCTTCGCGAACGGTCGCGAAGGCTTCAGGGAGGAGGTCATCAAGGCTCTCGCCTTCATCATAGCGGCGTTTAAACTCGGCGGTTTTCAGCTTGAGCGCGTCGTCTGATAAAGGCTCGAAATCCGGCTCAAGCGCGTTGATTTTATCAACCAATGGGCGGAGTTTTTTGAGTTTTCGGTCATTTTCAGTTCCGAAAATTTTCTTGGCAACTTTAAGCATTACAGCTCCTGAGGGGAGGGCGTCAGTGCGCGCGCCTCGATATATTCTTGCTGGTGACTTAGTGACGGTTGCACGCTAAGTCAATGAATGGGCCGGTAACAAAACAGCCCTATTTTAAGTCTGATTTGAACCCACTACGTTATAAAGGATTAGAAATGCGTAAATGGCGGCAGTTACGACCGAAATATTACGCAGCTCTTGGGGGGATTGTGTCCGCTGCGGCGTTAATATTCACAGGGTGCAGTCAGCCACCTGCGCCCATAAGTGCCGCCCTGTTTGAAACAACAACCCCAAGGCCGGATGAGCCTCCGATTGCCGCAGTTGCCGGGACTTACCTTTATGCTAGCGATGTTGCGCGTCACGCCGAGGCGCAAAATTTGATAGCGCCGGGCGTCAGGCTTGGCCGGGATGATTTGCGGTTTGATACGGCTCTGCAGGAGTTGATTGATCAGCGGTTACTGGCCTTAGGCGCCATTAGCGCAGACGTACACTTGCGCGGCGGCGTTCAGAGGCGGGTTTCACTCGCCCGTGAACGCATTCTCAGTAGCGCCGCGCTTGAAGCGCACCTGGCAAAAACTGTAACGGAAAAATCCATTAAAGCAGCGTATGATCGTCAGGTTGAGCTCGGCCGGAATACCGCGGCATTTGACCAAAGCCGAGCCGAGATTGAAGCTTTGTTGACAGCCGAGCAGGTTCAGCAATATGTGACGTTTCTGCGTAGTAACGCAGACATTAAGATTCTGAAGGCAGAAGAGACTAAATCTTCTGAGATAGAAAATGAGTGATATGAAAATTTCCCCCTTTGCCCCTGACAGTTTTCCGAAGCTACCGCCGATTGACGGCTTTGATATGGCTACGGCGGAGGCCGGTGTGAAATATGATGGCCGAACGGATTTATGGGTCTTGCGCGGGCGGTCCGGCACGCAAGTCGCGGGCGTGTTCACCAAGAACCGTTGCCCCGGCGCGCCTGTGGATTGGTCGCGCGCCGCCCTCAATGCGGAAGCCGAAAATGCTCCGCGTCTCGTGATTGTCAACTCCGGCACAGCCAACGTCTTTGGCGGGCAAAAAAGCCGCGATGCCGTTGTTGAGACCGCGCAAGGCGCGGCTGATATATTTGGCGGCGCTCCCGAAGCGGTATTTCTCGCGTCTACAGGTGTTATTGGCGAGCCGCTTGAAGCGTCCAAATTGACAACGAAGTTCCCCGAGATAGCTGCAGAGATGGACGCGGATGGCTGGGAAGCGGCCGCGCGGGCAATCATGACAACGGATACTCACCCCAAAGGCGCAACGCGCGCCGCCTATATCGGCCAAACGAAGGTTCAGATTAATGGGATTGTTAAAGGCTCCGGGATGATTGCGCCGGATATGGCGACGATGCTGGGGTATATTGCGACAGACGCGAATATCGCCGCGCCTGTTCTGCAATCTTTATTGTCAGACCTTACGGAAACAAGTTTCAACTCGATTACGGTTGATAGCGATACCTCGACATCAGACACGGTCATGCTGCTGGCGTCCTGCGCCGCAGACCACGCGCAAATTACGAAGACGAGCGATCCAAGGCTCGCTGATTTTCGCGCTAAGCTAAATGAGGTCATGCTCGACCTGGCTCTTCAAGTTGTCAAAGACGGCGAGGGGGCGAGCAAATTCATCACCATTCGCGTCGAGGGCGCGCAAGATAACACGAGCGCGAAGCGCATAGGGCTCGCCATTGCCAATTCGCCCTTGGTGAAAACGGCTATCGCAGGGGAGGACGCCAATTGGGGCCGCATTGTCATGGCGGTCGGGAAGTCAGGCGAACCCGCCGAACGGGATTTGCTCTCAATTTGGATGGGGCCGCATTTACTGGCAGAAAAGGGCCAAAAATCGGAGGCTTATACTGAAGAGGCCGGCGCGGGTTACATGAAAAATGCTGAGATTGATATCAAGGTCGATCTGGGCATCGCGTCTGGCGTAGCGATGGTTTACACCTGTGATTTAACCCATGCATATATTGACATTAATGCCGATTATAGGAGTTAGTTAACTATGTCTTCTCACGGATTATTAAGGGACCTGACCTAGTGTCTCAATTGTCGGTACTGCTCGTTGCAGCCTGCGCTCTGATTGATTCAGATGGGCGGGTTTTGATTAGCCAAAGGCCGATCGGTAAAAGCTTTGAGGGATTATGGGAGTTCCCCGGAGGAAAATTGGAATTGGGCGAGCGGCCGGAACAAGCGATTGTCAGGGAGCTGCGAGAAGAGTTGGGTGTCGAACCGTGCGAGCGGTGTTTGCAGCCATTTAGTTTCGCATCTCACACATATGATGATTTTCACTTGATTATGCCGTTCTATCTTTGCCGTCAGTGGGATGGAATCCCGCGTCCGAGGGAGGGGCAAGCCATAAAATGGCTTTTTCCGGACAAGCTGGCAGACATAAATTGGGTGCCAGCGGACATTCCGCTCGCGCAGGAAATAAGAGATCGATTGCCCGTCGGGCGTCGATATGAAGGCTGAGTTGATATGAAAACATTTTCTTCATTATTGAAGCAATATCGCAGTGACGAACGCGGCGCGACGGCCATTGAATACGGCTTACTTGTGGCCCTTATCGGTGTGGCCATTGTTGCAGGCGCCGCCTCATTGGGTCAAACTTTGAACGAAGGTTTTGTTACAGTTGAAGAGCAGTTCCCCGACTGATTTAGTCTGTTTTTGAGAGCTTTTCTTCTTGTGTTCCCAAAGCGTCTGCTAGGCGCATTTTGGCACTTCCCGGAGCCAGAGGTTTTTGCTGACTACTATGCGGGCACCAAGCGGTCAGCCAAAGTATTTCAAAACTTACACTAAATTTTCCGTCCCGGCTTAACGCTGCGATGGCCTGATTGGCTTTTTCTAAAGGAAAGCGTTTGCTCTTGTTCTGGGCGAGGCTATTCGTTCCCCCCATGTCCCGAAGGTCTGAGATTAAAGTCCTCCAATTTTTATAATGGACTTGAAATCGGTCGCTATCGACGACGGGCAGGGCAAACCCGCCCCGCTGAAGGAGCTGCGCGGCTTGGGAATAATCGGCAAACGGATAGACACGCGGGCTGATGCCGCCATAAGCCGCTTCGTCTGCCGTGTAGAGCGCGCCGCGAAGCTCTGATAAAGTCTCCCCGCCAAACATAGCCCCAATAAACAGTCCGTCGGGCTTCAAGGCGAGGCGCGTTTGTATGAGCGTACCCGGAAGGTCATTCATAGCCTGTAGGTTGAGCGCGGAAACAATCAAATCATATTCGCCCTCTCCGAAAATTGGGGCTTTTGGAGCAGCTATTTCATTTAAATCTGCGAACGGTCTGTGCGCGATGTTCACGGGCATTTTCTCTGGCGGCAATGCAGCTTTAAGCGCGAACAAAAAATCCTGCGAGCCAATAATGAGTGCCTTTTGAAATTGGCGGTTTATATCCTGTAAGCGTTCGGCAAGGTCTTCGGCGCAGCGCTGCGCAATGAACGAATCCCCGCGACGGCTCGCCCGCTCGCGGCGCAGACGCAGCAAGCGATTATCAAATATTTCAGGCGGGGCTTTTCGCGCGGTCATAAGCGCTCTATGGTGGAAAACTGCTCTAAAGGAAAGCTGCACTTGAAACTCTCAACTCTAATAGCGCCAGTAAATGCACTGCTGGACTTGGCCATGCCGCCGCAATCTCTCTTGACGGGAAACCCTGCGGTGGGCGGCGTGGAGGGCGATCTATGGGGCGAGATCCGATTTTTGGACAATCCGTGTTGTGAGCTGTGCGGTTTCCCGTTCGATTTTGCTCAAGGCGAAGACGCGCTCTGCGGGCGCTGTATTGCGAGGCCTCCGGCCTATGACCATGCGCGGGCGGCTTTTAGTTACGATGACAATAGCCGGAAACTCGTACTCGATTTTAAACATGGCGGACGCACGCATGGCCTAAAAACATTTGGCGCGCATATGAGCCGGGCAGGGAGGGCATTTTTACCGGAGGCAGATTTTATAATTCCCGTACCGCTCCACGCTTCGCGCCTTGTGAAGCGCCGATACAATCAATCTGTCTTACTGGCGCGCGCCTTAAGGCCCCATACACCTGCCAGCTTTGATCCTGATATCCTAATGCGGACCCGTGCGACGCCAAGTCAAGGCGGGCAAACGGCCATAGGGCGGCACCGCAATGTTCAAGGCGCGTTTAAAGTTCGCCCGGGAGCGATTGACCGCCTGCGAGGTAAGCGCGTTGTTATTATTGACGATGTGATGACGACAGGCGCGACGCTGGGGGCCTGCTCTAAAACTCTCAAACGTGCGGGAGCTTTAAAAGTTGACGCGCTTGTACTGGCACGGGTTGTCAGAGGCGCGCCTCTTCCTACATAAGAGAAAGAAACCGCATGCGAAGGATTTATTGTGGCAAAAGTTGAAATATATACGAAATTTATGTGTCCGTTTTGTGTTCGGGCCAAAGCGCTATTTAAGAAAAAAGGCGTCGAGGTGATTGATATTCCGGCGACAGATAAATCTATGCGTCAGAAAATGAATGAGCGGTCTGGTCGCAACACGTTCCCGCAAATTTTCATCGACGGTAAACATATTGGCGGGTCGGATGATCTGGCCGCGCTTGACCGTAAGGGCGGGCTAGATCCGCTCCTCGGCCTCTAATGAGAGTTGCCTGCGTACAAATGAGGTCCGGCGTTGATATTGACGCGAACCTTGCGCAGGCTGATATGCTTATCCGCGAGGCAGCAAACGAAGGCGCGGCCTTCATTGCAACGCCAGAAATGACTCATATTTTGCAGCGGTCGTCCAAGCGCTTATTCGCAACGATTACCGAAGAAGAGGCTGACCCCGGCGTGGCACATTTTGCGGCGCTTGCAAAAGAACTCGGTATTGATCTGTTGATTGGCTCTCTTGCGATAAAAACAGGTGATCGGCGTGCGGCTAACCGCTCGTTTCTGTTCGGTCCAGACGGCGAGGTAAAAGCTCGCTACGATAAAATTCATTTGTTTGATGTGACTGTCTCAAAGGAAGAAACTTGGAAAGAAAGTCATGTTTATGACGGCGGCGACAAAGCTGTCATGGCAAAGGCAGGCGAGGCCAAGATTGGCTTCTCGATTTGCTATGATCTGCGTTTTCCGGATTTATACCGTCAGTACGGGCAAGCGGGTGCAGATATAATCACGGTGCCTGCGGCCTTTACCCGGCCTACGGGCGAGGCGCATTGGGAAACTTTGCTGCGCGCCCGCGCGATTGAGACAGGAAGTTTTGTTGTCGCGCCTGCGCAAGGCGGAAAGCATGAGGATGGCCGCGCCACATGGGGGCATTCGATGATTATTAGTCCGTGGGGCGATGTGATCGCTCACATTGACGGCGACGCTCCCGGATGTGTCTGTGCAGATATAAATATCAACGCTGTAACCGAAGCCCGCCGTAAAGTCCCGGCTTGGCAACATAATCCGGCCTATTCATTTGATTAAGTATGATTTGATATGTGAGCGCGACCATGTCTTTGAAACCTGGTTTTCCAAGGGCTCTGACTTTGATGAGCAAGCCCCTAAAGGCTTAATTATGTGTCCGCATTGCGGATCGAAAAAAATTGAAAAAGCCATTATGGCGCCGAATGTTTCGACTTCGCGAACCAAAGACTCGATTGCGGAAAAAAAGAAAGCCGCGTCATCATTGATGAACGCGGCCGCGGAAAAAATCCGGCAAAAGGTCGTAGACAGTTGTGACTACGTGGGAAGTGGGTTCGCCGAGGAGGCGAGGGCGATGCATTACGGCGAGAAGCCGGAACGCGGAATTTATGGGGAGGCCACTGCGGGTGAGGCAGAAGAACTCAGAGAAGAGGGCGTCGGCGTAGCGCCGCTGCCTGCGATTTTAGCGCCTAAGCCAAAATCTAAGATGAATTAATCTATTTCTCTAAGCCGCCACGCTCTCTGTTAACTTGGGGTTAGACCGAGAGAATTCTATAATATTTTGTTGGGTTTCCTGTTGTAACGGTTTCATTTTTTTCAAAAGCTTTGACGCGATTTTCAAGATCTCATCTGCGCCCACGAACGGGCCCAAGACACGTATGATTGCTTCTTGTACGCGGTGGTTTTGAATGCTGGAAAGAGCGCGCGCCTGGTCGAGTGTAAGGCGGTCATTTATAAACTCTGCACGCAGGTCTTCGCTTAAATGTTTGACGTTAAGAATATCCCGGATACAGGACGTCTTGACGAAAAGATTGTTTGCGATTTCTTCAGAGGTGCGGCCACGGTTATGCAGTGATGTCACAAGCTCATATTGTTCTCGGCTAGAAAGTAATTTGAGGGGCTTGGCCGCAATTTCGGCCTTTAGCTTGCGGCATTCTTCTACAACAATATAAGGGATGCGTTTTAAACCTTCGGGGAGCTTGCCCTTGAACAGGAGCCGCCGCAGGGCTGTGAGGCGTTTACTGCCGTCAACAACTATGAGGTGGAAGCCTTCTTTTATAACAATGATCGGATTAAACAGGCCATGATTAAGAACTGAGTTTTCGATTTTTCGGACGGCTTCGAGGCGCTCTCCAAATAGGATGCGGTTCTTCGGGGCGCTGAAATCTGACAGCTTCGCCGTAAGGGGGGATATAGAGTACATTCACATTCACCTTAGTCTTTATTGAAAACCACCAAATTTTCATTTTTTTTAGTTCGTCTTTTTATATAGTCCTTTTCGTCGTCTTATCCTTAAACAGATCATCTCTGCTTGGATTTTTATATTGTAATATGTTAGTTAAAAAACGGTTGAAAAATCAAAGGATTACCTGAAATTTCAAGAAATTCTTGGCTGTAAATATTAAGTATAAGCGAGGGGAAAGTCCAAATTTCTAAGGAAATACAAACACTTTTATAGTTAAGAAAAATGGAAATTTAAGCGTGTAAATTTCTAATAATAATTCAAAATAAATGTAAATTAACTATGGAAATGTCTCATTTGGAAGCTTCCCCTATGAGAACTAGGCCACAAACACGTCTAAATTAGACGTCGTATCTAAGCTGCCAATTTATCCACCTGTTTGGCACGGGCAAGAGAAAGAGTGCTGATATTCTTGATGTCTAAGCTTTTAAATAAGCTTGAAGCGGCTTTCAAAATATCGTTGGCACTGACTGATGGACCCAAGACACGTATAATAGCTTCCTGTATGTCGTGATCTTGAAGGCTCGCAAGCGCGCGGGCTTGGTCTAATGTGAAACGGCCATCAATGAACTCTGCAAGGAGGGTTTTGCTGAGGTGTTTGACGTTGAGGATATCGCGTACACACGTGGGTTTGATAAATAAGTAATTTGCAATCTCTTCGCACGTAAGCCCGCGCTTGTGCATGATCGTTATGAGATCGTATTGTTCCTGGTATGACAAAAGCTTCAGCGGCTTACTGTCGGTTTCGGCTTTCAATTTTCGAGCCTGATCGACGACATTATAAGGGACACGCGTTAAATCTGAGGGAAGATTGCCCTTGAATAAAAGCCGGCGCAGAGCCGTGAGGCGTTTACTGCCGTCAACGACAATGAGGCGCATATCCTCTTTCATGACCATAATAGGATTGAAGAGGCCGTGATGAAGGACAGAATTTTCGATTGTGCGAATAGCGTCCAAGCGCTCGCCAAAAAGGATACGGTTTTTAGGGGCGCTAAAATCTGATAACTTCGCTGTTGGGCTCGCTACAGAATACATGAAAATCACCTTTATATTAAGTCATATCTACACAGCCCCACGCTGCACAAATTAGATACTTAAATAAGTTGGTTAAAAAAGCGTATACTTTCAATGGATTAGGTGAATTTTCAAGTACCTTTTTTGATGATTTTATTAACCTCTAAAGTCTGAATAATATAAAATTTTATGTAATTTCAATGACTTTCATGGTTAAGAAAGACCCAAGGCTGAGGGTGCAAATAAAATAAAAAATAGTGATTTATTTACTATAGTTGTTTGTCTTTTGACCGTCTTAGCGGAGACAGTCTCGAATCGGATGAAATTTTAACCTCAAGCCTTCGTCGCCACTGTCACATAGTTGATGTTCAGGTCACTAGAAAACTTCCAAGCCTCAGACAGCGGGTTTAGGGACATGCCTTGGGCGGGGCGGGCTTCCAAGCCTGCATTGATAAGCCAACGGCGCAGCTCGGCAGGTTTGATGAACTTACGGTATTGATGCGTCCCCTTGGGGAGCCAGCGCAAAACATACTCTGCGCCGACAATCGCAAAGGCAAACGCTTTCGCCGTGCGGTTGATCGTCGAACATATCATGAGTCCGCCGCCGCGCACCATCGCGCCGCAATCGGCAATAAATTGAGCTGGGTCTACAACGTGCTCTATGACTTCCATATTCAGAACGGCGTCGAAGGGTTTATCGCCGCCTCTTTTACCAAGTCTCTCGACCATTTGTTCAATTGTGCCGTGACGGTAATCAATATCGAGGCCTTCTTGTTTCGCGTGGGTCATGGCGGTCTTGAGGTTTTTCTCAAGCGCGTCGACGCCGGTAATATCCGCGCCGAGGCGTTTTATAGGCTCGCACAGTAATCCACCGCCGCAGCCAATATCGAGAATGCGCAAACCTTTAAGCGGTAAGTCCGCCTCCGGGTCGCGGTGGAAATGATCGCAGATTTGATCCCGAATAAAATCAACCCGAAAGCTATTCATATTATGGAGCGGCCTGAACTTGCCCGCCGGGTTCCACCAATCCTCCGCCATCGCGGCAAAGTTTTCCATCTCCTGCGGGTCCACAGAAACGCGGGAGAGATGATCAGGAGCTGTTGTTGCATGGGCCATAAATCTATCTTTAAACCTAGATTTCCAATTGCGAAAGAGCGCGCCCCCGCGTAAAAGCGCCGCTGGACTTTAAATGAGCGAGCATCATGCCACGCATTGTAATGAAATTTGGCGGAACCTCCGTCGCGGACTTGGAACGTATTCGGCACGTCTCGACATTGGTTGAAGCGGAGGCGAGGGCAGGTAACGAAGTCGCTGTGGTCGTGTCCGCTATGTCCGGCGAGACTAACCGATTAGTTGCGCTTGTGGACGCGCTGGACGCGGACTCCGATAAAGGCACACCCATAGAAGACGAATACGATTCTATCGTGGCCAGCGGCGAGCAGGTAACATCAGGTCTTCTCGCGATTGCCCTGCGCCGCCGCGGCCTTAAAGCCCGCTCGTGGCTCGGGTGGCAAATTCCGCTTCGCACAGACCGCGCCCACTCCAAAGCCCGTATTGCCGAGATTGAAAGCTCGGCCATTGGGCCATCTTTGGAGGCGGGTAACATCGCTGTTGTTGCCGGTTTCCAAGGCATCAACGATTTGGGGCGTATCTCGACCCTAGGCCGGGGCGGGTCTGATACATCCGCTGTGGCGATTGCCGTCGCGTTAAAAGCTGACCGCTGTGATATTTATACAGATGTAGACGGTATTTATACGACAGACCCGCGCATTGTGCCCGACGCCCGTCGCCTGAACCGTATTGCGTTTGAAGAGATGTTAGAGCTCGCGTCACTCGGTGCGAAAGTTTTGCAGACCCGCTCGGTCGAGCTGGCCATGAATAATAACCTGCCCATTCGCGTGCTCACCAGCATGGCGGAAGAGGGCGCTGCCAATCCCGGCACATTAGTCTGTCACGAGGACGAAACTATGGAAGAACGTGTTGTATCCGGCGTCGCCTACAGCCGCGACGAAGCCCAAATCACGCTCCTGCAACTCAAAGACAAACCCGGCATGGTCGCCAAGGTTTGTAAAGCCATGTCTGACGCCAATGTCATTGTCGATATGATTGTTCAGGGGATATCCCGCTCGGATAATACCGCCAATCTGACCTACACCGTCGGTAAGCGCGATCTCGAGAAAGCGCTCAAGGCGCTTGAAAAATCGAAAGGCGATATCGGTTTCGGCGGTATTAAATCAGACGGCGACGTGACCAAAGTCTCTGTTGTCGGCATCGGCATGCGCTCCCACACAGGCGTCGCGCAAACGATGTTTGAGGCTTTGGCCGAGAAAAATATAAACGTCAAAGTTATCGCAACATCCGAGATTAAGATATCTGTTTTGATTGAAGCTGAATATACAGAGCTCGCCGTTCGCGCGCTTCACAGCGCGTTTGAGTTGGCAACCGCTTAAGTGACTTTTTCCGTTATTATTTTTTATAGACCGCAGCGAAGCCCGGAGCGGGGCTTCCACGGGGGTACTTTGTTAAAGTGAGGCGTTTATAATTTTATTGTCCTGCGTCACGCTTCTCGGCTGCCAAGCGGGGCCTCAAACATATTCAGGTGATTTCGAAGGCTTGCGACAAGACGCTCACGATATGAGAAACTGGGAAATTATTCTAAACGGATATTTAGGATGCTGTTTTAGTCACCGACACCTCCTTCTCCAGAGCAAAGCCTATCATTCGTTAAGCATTTTGCTCGACCGATTGTCTTATTCAATAGAAGCTGAAGACTTGCGGAGATTAGCGTCTTATCGGGCTCACCCTTAGATAACAGCTCAGAATTACCCACTTGTATCCTGTCCTATAATTCATAGCTTATGACTGGCGTTTTACTGGTTAAGCGCGTTATGATGCGCTTGTGAGTGTGGACCCCAACATTATGAATACTCCTGGGAAGCTGATGCGGGCGATCCGCGAGGCTATGGCCGGGACGGAGAGTGTTCAGGAGCGGCTTGACGATTTCGTCGCTGCGATTTCCGAGGCTATGGACGTGAAAGTGGCGTCCATTTATCTACACAGACAGGGCAAGGATCTGGAGCTTTGCGCCACCGAAGGTCTCTTGCAATCAGCGGTGCATAAAACCCGGCTAAAACCCGGCGAGGGCCTTGTGGGGCATATTGCTCTTACGGCCCGGCCTTTAAATTTGGCCGACGCGCCGGCGCATCCGCTTTTTGTTTACCGTCCGGAGACCGGAGAAGACCCTTATCATTCTTTTCTAGGCGTGCCGATATTGCGCGGAGGCAGGACGCTTGGCGTGCTGGTTGTTCAAGGTGAACAGGCCCGGAGCTATAACGAGGTTGAAGTCGAAGACCTGCTGACCGTGGCAATGGTGCTCGCCGAAATCGCGGTTGACGATGAGCGGGCCGGGGGCGTGAAGGGAAAACTAAAAGGCATTCGGTTGTCTCCGGTGAAACCCATCACGTTTTCCGGAAAAGCCTTTGCAGACGGTCTTGTGCGCGGCCAAGCCTATCTTCATGTGCCGCCCGTAGCGCCGAGCAATTTGCTGGCTGATAATATTCCGGCAGAAGAAGCTCGCTTGGAGGTCGGCATCACAGTCTTGCGCAAATCCGTTGACGCGATGGTGAGCGGCGAAGCGGCGTCGCTTTCGCGGGCCTCAAAGGAAATCTACGAAACGTTTCGCATGTTTGCCTATGACCGCAAATGGGTCGCGCGCTTACGCGAAGCTGTGCATTCGGGATTGACGGCCGAAGCCGCGGTAGAGCGCGTGCGCAATGAACACCGCGCGCGCCTGATGAAATCCAAAGACCCGTATCTGCGAGCGCGCCTGCATGACCTTGAGGATTTGGCGAACCGCCTCATCCGGGCGCTCTCCGGCGAAGACATCCGCCCCGGTGCAAAGAATATATCCAATGACGCGGTTATATTCGCCCGTGACCTCGGTCCGTCTGAATTACTGGATTATGATCGAAAAAAAATTGTCGGTATCGTCCTCGAAGAGGGGTCAGCCTCCAGCCATACGGCGATTATCTGTCGGGCCATTGGGGTGCCGCTCGTGGGCCGCGCGGAAGGCGTACTTGATAACGTCGAAATTGGCGACTCGGTTCTGGTCGACGGAGAGCTTGGCGCTGTGCATCTGCGCCCCGTAGACAGCCAGATCGAGAGCTTTGATCTGCGGGTGAATATCCGCGCCGAAATAGACAAGGCGTATGAGGCGCTTCGTTTTACGCCAGCTAAGACAAAAGATGGACATAGAATAAAGCTGCAATTAAATGTCGGACTTTTGGTAGACTTACCGCACATCGCGCAATCCGGCGCGGACGGTATCGGCCTGTTTCGGACCGAGTTCCAATTCATGGTTGCGGAGTTTATGCCGAAGCTCAAAGAGCAAACCGAGCTTTACCGCAAAGCTATCGATGCGGCGGGGGAACATCCGGTCACGTTTAGAACATTGGATCTGGGCGGAGATAAAATCTTGCCCTATATGGATCCTCTCCCTGAAGAGAACCCGGCCATTGGTTGGCGCGCCATTCGGATTGCATTGGATCGTCCAGGCCTCATGCGCTACCAACTCCGCGCGCTCATTGCAGCGGGCGCAGGCAAAGAGCTCCGCGTCATGTTCCCGATGGTGACTGTCGTTGAAGAGTTTGTCGCGGCGAGAGAACTGTTCGATATGGAAATAAAACGCGCTTCTAATTTAGGGCAGGCTATGCCCCTGAAAACCGAAGTCGGCGTGATGCTCGAAACGCCCGCCTTGGCGTGGCATATTAATGCCATCTGCGACCATGCGGACTTCGTGTCCGTCGGAGCGAATGATTTGATGCAGTTCTTCTTTGCCGCCGACCGGGATAATCCGCGCGTAACAGACCGCTACGATGTGCTCCATCCGGCGGCCATGTCGATCTTGCGTTACATCGCCGAAGGCTGCGAGCGCAACGGCGTGCCCGTTTCTATCTGCGGAGCTATCGCCGGACGTCCGCTCGAAGCCATATGTCTGGCGGCCATTGGATACGATAATCTCTCCATGCCCGTCACAGGCATCGGTCCGGTAAAGAGCGCTATCCTCGCCCTCGACCGCGATAAGTTATCCAGCTTCATAGACCCGCTCATCCGCCAAGACAGCCGCCTCCCAACGATACGGGGCAAGGTACGGGAGTTTTGCATGGAAGAGGGCATTCCGATTTAGCTATAATGGCGGGTTTCGAGGCAAAAGCTGGTATCGCACTACGTTTGACAATTAGCTCCTAGTAGTAGGCCGGATAGAGCCTTGCGAAATCCGGCAAGCGCCATCCGCCCGATTTGGCTTCGCTCTATCGGGCCCACGATGGTTTTATTTGGTATGTCCGTCTATATAGATTGGCCGCTTAAATCTTCTCAGGATAAATGGGACGGATATCGTAGGGGATGTCGTCGAGATTGCCCAAAACGGTTTCGGCGGCTTCGTCGAGCGGCAGGTAATTGTCCAAGAATGCTTTGGTTTCGTCGTAACTGCCGCCGGCTTGTAAGCGGACAATTTTTCCGGTCAGGTCAGATATAGATTGTGCCAGTTTGTCGAAGTCTAATTTGTAACGCTGCTGTTCTGGGAGCCATTTAGCGGCGCCGGTTTCGATGTGGTAATTATATTGATAGGCTGCGCCCTTAGCGTGGGCGGCCTGTGTCCCAAACCGCATAGAGCGGAACTTGCCTGTGAAATAAGTCGCCAAAAACGCATCCCGACCCGTTTTATCTAACTCACCGCGTTCCATCATATAAAGAATGTTATACGCGCCCATAACGTCGGCTTTGCCTTCTTCTATCCCGGAATAAAGCTCTTTGAGCTGGGCGTTCACTGTCGTCTCTTCGCCATCGACGACAATCGAGCCGGGGCCGAGGGAGTGTGAGAGTTCGTGGAAGAGCGTATTATTGCTCATCCATTTTTTGGCGGTCAGCTTGGCCTGGTCGTCCACCAAAACACGTTCGCCAATAGGCTTGAGGATAAGGTCATATTTCGCGCCGAGGACGTTATTGAGGATAACTTTCTTCGCGCCTTTGGCTTCGCGCACGCGCTCATCATTGGGGAGGTTGAACGCGATGGTCTGAACGCCGGGGACATTATCGCCGCCGCCGCGCACTTGGTACGCTGCCACAATCGGCGACTCGAAGCCGCGTTTGAAGTTCTTATACTTCTCTTCAACGGGGAGGTTCTTTTCCATATCTTTCAGAAAGTCTTTGTATTTCGCGAGCGCCGCAGACTCTTCTGGGTTTTTGACCGTGACAAAACTTTCATAGGCAGTTTTATAGCCAAACAATCCGTCGTCATAAACTTCGTAAGGGCCAATGGCGATTTCGATATTGCCGTCAAGATCCATCCACGCCATTTCAGACTCGTAATAGTCGTCGGTGAGAAACGCTTCGGCGCGGAGCTTGAGAAATTTCTTGAGCGACGCATTTTCCGACATGTCGGAGGCGTCTTTCAAAAGCTTCGACGCGGGGACGAGCCATTCGGCATACGCTTCGTAATAAGGAATAGCCTTGAGCGTCCCGTCCTCTGCGCGGCGCACGACCGTGTAGCCGGATTTCAGGGCATCATTGTCTGCCGCCGCTGTTTCAAACTCTTCCTTGGTCATATCACGCGGATAGAAGCCCGCGCCCGGCGCGCATTCGTCACGGCCGTAAAAAACGTAATTTTCGTCTAGCGTATCGCAAGGGCCGAAATGAAGATCAAACATTTTCAAAAGGATATCTTTGTCGGCACGATCAGAATTTACAATGGTCTCGCGGATGGCCGGATTTTCCGGATTAAGCTGGCGGATGTAAATCTCTGTCATTAAATTACTGGCTTCGATGAGCTTGTTGACGACCGCCCGTTCGCTCTCAGATAAAAACGATGTGTCAGGGTTCATCTCGACAGCGGCAATTTTCTCGTATCGCGCTTTCAAGCTGTTAGCTTCAGACGCGGTTTCGGGTGTCTCAACGGCTTCGACCTTAGCCTCATGCGCGCTTGCGATTTTTTCAGCAGCTGTTTCTGGTTTCGTCTCGGATTTACAGCCTGCAAGTAAAGCGGTGATCGCTATCGTGGTGAGTAATTTATTCATGTTCGGGTTCCCTGTTTAACTCTTCGCGTATCTTTGCCGCGATGATTTCAAGCTCTGCCATATCGGTCATTTGCCCGCTGGCATGTGCGCGTGTTTCACCACCTTTATACACCGGAATAATATGAAAGTGCAGATGAAAAACGGTTTGTCCTGCTGGCGCGCCGTTGAACTGCATGATCCGTATTCCGTCCGGCGAGAGCGCGGCCTTAACGGCGATAGCCAATTTCTGTGTGCGCCCAATCATACGGCCAAGAGTCTTGGCAGACGCGTCCAATAAATTGCGCGACGGCGCTTTGGGGATGACCAAGACATGGCCGTCGCTTTGCGGAAACACATCCATTATCGCGAGCACGTGTTCGTCCTCATAGACTTTTACGCACGGCATTTCGCCCTGCAGGATTTTGACGAAAATATTCTCGTAATCGTAATCACCTTCGAGACTCATGATGTTTCCTTATGTGTCAGTGTTCTTAAACGGCGTGTGCTGTCCGAGAATATTTATCTCGTGGTTTATGGCAAGTCGCTCCCGCTTCAAGTAATCTTCAATCGCGTCTCGCAGTCCCGGATGGGCGAGGTAGTGCGCTGAATATGTAGTTACGGGTTCGTACCCTCTCGCCAGTTTATGCTCCCCTTGCGCCCCGGCTTCAACCCTTGATAACCCCAGTTCAATTCCGGCGTCTATGGCTTGGTAATAGCAGAGCTCGAAATGCAAGAAGGGTTTGTGTTGGGTGCAGCCCCAATTGCGTCCGTAAAGCGCTTCGGTGCCGATGAAGTTTAGAGCTGACGCTATTGGCGTCTCTCCGTCAAAAGCGATAACTAAAAGAATATCTTTTTTCATGCTCTCGTGGATGCGGGCAAAGAACTCGCGGTTCAGATATGGCCGTCCCCATTTGCGTTGTCCCGTGTCGAGATAACATTGATAAAAATAATCCCAATGCTCGGGTTTCAAATCGTCTCCGGTGAGGCGTTTAATGGTGAGGCCGTCTTGCGCAGCCGCCCGCTCTTTTTTGATATTCTTTCGTTTACGCGACGCGAGGGCGGCGAGGAAATCATCGAAACTTTCATACCCCCGATTGATGAAATGAAACTGCCTGTCTTCGCGGCGCAGAAAGCCCGCTGTCTCAAACGTAGCTTTGTCGGTGTCATGCAGGAATGTGGCGTGGACGCCGGAATATTCCCATTCATGGCAGGCTTGCACCATGGCGGAGATCAAGCCTTTCCGTCCGGCGTCTGTGGGGGCGAGGAGACGCGGCCCGCCTGCGGGGGTAAACGGAATGCTGCACTGTAATTTCGGGTAATAGGGCAGGCCGGAGCGCTGCATCGCATCGGCCCACGCGTGGTCGAAGACATATTCGCCTTGGCTATTCGTTTTCGCGTAGAGCGGCGCGGCGCCAAGGGCCGTGCCCACGTCATCTTGTAGCCAGATATGGCGCGGGGCCCATCCTGTTTCGTCCACCGCGCTGCCGCTCTCTTCGAGCGCCGTTAGAAACCTATGCGAGAGAAACGGATGGCCGTCCCCGGCCAGAGCATCCCAAGCGCTCGCCTCGACCTCGTTGATACGGGTCAGAATGGTCGCGCTGATGAGGGGTTCGGACATACCCCTTTATAGAGGGGTAATCTCGACAATGGCATCAATTTCAACCGCGACATCCAGCGGCAGGGACGGGGCAGAGACAGCAAAGCGCGCATGGCGGCCTTTATCCCCAAAGACCTTGACCATAATGTCGGAGCACCCATTAATGATTTTAGGGATATCGGCGGCTGTTGCGCTCGGCAAAGCTTGTACAAATCCGCCAAGTTTGACAACGCGTTTGACCCGGGTCAGGTCCCCGCCGCACGCCGCTTTCATTTGCGCGATAAGGTTCAGGGCGGACAGCTGCGCCGCCTCTTGCCCGCGCTCCAGAGTCAAATCTTCGCCGAGCCGACCGCCGATGGCGTTGTCGCCGATTTTAGAAATCTGTCCCGAAATAAACACCATGTTCCCGGTAATCACATAAGGCACATAATTCGCCACGGGGGCGGAGGGAACTGGAAGGGTGTAGCCGAGCTCGGCAATGCGTGTGTCAATCGTGTTCATATTAATCTTTAAACCTCATATCATCGGAAAAATATCCAGTAGACCAAGCATACCCTTTCATAATGGCACGTCCTACAAAAATTCCAACACTTGCCCCAATAAATGCAAATGTTCCTGAGATCCACATCGTTCCGTCACCATCCTTGAATGTCCACATGGGGATGATGAGCGCAAATGCTGCCAAAAATGCGAGACCGATTAGAATTGAAATTGTCATTAATGTCCAGAATGCGGCCCCCATCGGTTCGACAAGGTAATTAGGTGTATCGCACCGAAGACAAATCTGTGTGTTTCCTTTGGAGAGAAAATAGGATCCAAATTCTGTCAAGTTGAAAGGTTCACCGCAGTTCACGCATTGATGTTTTTTTGATACGGCGTCAATGCCGATATTCTTGTCTTTTGCCATATTCGTCTTTCTAAAGTTTATAAGTCAGGGCTTGCCTGAAGCAGAGTTTCAGAATGTCTTTCGGAAGCGGCTCTTTCAGTGGGAACCATATGGCGCGGTTGCCATCTAATTTCAGCTGGTCCCCGAATAAGTTTTCGAATGTGGCGACGAGCGTTGTCTTACAGCTAAAGAAGACGCCGATTCTATTCGGCACTTTGGCTTTCCACGCATAGCGAACGGTGGTTCCGCTTTTGGTGACTTCGGTCAGGTAGGCGGGCTCGCTCCATTTCAGGGTTTCGGTCAATACGCCAATCTTGGCTTGGCCGGCTGCGGTGTGCAATATCAACGCTCTTAAAGCCATGGCTTGTTTCTGCGCAGCTTTGGGATAAGACCCGATGACACGAGCAAGATTTTCAGGCATATCATCAGGCGGTGCTTCCATGCTGCAAGCCTAAAACGAGAGAACTGAGAATGCCAGAGATAGATAGCCCTTTGCCCCTGCCAAAACGTAATGATGACGTCTTGAACTATTTACGCGTGCGGGGCTCGAACAAAGCTAAAATGATGGACGGGTCGCTGCCGGGGCCGGATGCGTCTGAGCTCGCAGACTTACTTGAAATCGCGGCGCGCGTGCCGGATCACCGTAAGCTCAATCCGTGGCGGTTCATTACGTTCACAGGCAAAGCGCGTGAAGATTTCGGTAAACACCTCGGCGCAATATTCGCTAAAGATAACCCTGATATGCCCGTTGACCGTGTTCTGTTTGAGAGCGGGCGTTTTCTGCGTGCGGCGACAGTCGTGGCCGTGATCTCATCCCCCGTTGAGTGCACGCGCGGCACAGCAAAATGGGAGCAGGAACTGTCTTGCGGGGCGCTGTGTTATAACTTGTTGATAGCCGCGCAAAATAGCGGATGGGGGGCGCAATGGCTTACGGAATGGTATGCTTACCATGCGGGCATTGACCGCGTGTTGGGCTTAACCGAGGGCGAGCGCGTTGCCGGGTATATCTATATCGGGACGGCAGAGCAGAGCCCTCTCGAACGCAAGCGCCCGGACATGCCTGAGATTACGCAGCGCTGGCAGGATGTCCGGCCAAGTGACGGTGCATAAAGACAAAGACCGTCAGCGCGCAGGCCCCTGATATGGCGCTCATCAAAAACATCGTGCCCGCCTCTCCGTTGTAAACTGTCCCTGCGATAAACCCCACAATGGACGTGCCAACGCTTGTCGTGGTGCCAAATATTGAGCTGGCGATTCCGGCGCGGGTCGGGTGCGGCTCTAGGGCAATCGCATTTACATTTGGAAATATGAGACCGTAAGCAAATGCGAGCACGCATGACCCGGCTATAAATAGCCCTAAAGGCACGGAGGACGGCATCAAGAAAAGCGTCACGCCAATGACAACGGTGCACGCCATAATCATAGCCGTGATATTCATCATTTTAGAGACGCCAATCTGTTCTACATAGCGGCGGTTCAGGCCGGCTGCGACGAATTGCATGAAAGCGACGGCGGAAAAAACGAGAGAAAATGTGAAGGCGGGACGGCCGTAATGCTCCACAATCAATGAGGCCCCCATAACGAGGAACATAAAATACGTGCAGAAAGAAAAGAGGTCATAGCTGGTCGCCGCGACAGATGTCGGCGATTTAACAAAGGCTTTAATCCCGCCGATGACTTGTCGCCCGATATTTTGCGCGCGGGCTTCGCGTTTGGTCGCGTCTGAAATCGTCTCGGGGATATAGATGAAGCCGAGGGCCGCAAAGACCGCCCCGTAAAGGAATACCTGCCACATCACTTCGCGCCATCCAAAGGCCCAAAGTATGACCCCTGCGAGGAGCGGCATGGCGAATATCATCACGGCGAGCGTGCCCGCCAGAAACGACATGGCGGCAGCGGCTTCGCGTCCGCTGCTGGTGTCGCGGATGACGGCCCGCGCGATGAGGGCAGTCGTAGCTGTCGCCATGCCTTGCACAAACCTGGCGGCGACCACAAGCTCAAATGTCGGGGCAATCGCGGCCAGCAGCGCGCAGATAAGCATGACGGCCACTCCGCCAAATAGGACAGGCCGCCGACCATAGCGATCACTTATCAGGCCTAAAGGGATTTGCGCGAGTCCGAACCCAAGGAAAAAGACTGAGGTGACAATTTGCGCCGCCCCTGTTTGTATATCGAAGCCCTGCGCGAGACCGGGTATGGCCACAAGCGGTGTATCGATGCTGACCGCATTGGCCGCAAACAGCCCGCCCAGCGCTATAAGCGCGAGAGTCGGCAACTTTGTCTTTTGTGATGTATTTTCGCTAGGCATAGGGGGCTTACATCACACTTACTCCCTCTGGCCAAGAGCTTGCGGCCAAGACGTTCAACGAAATGCCACGCGTATTTTATAAAAAACAACTTTAAGTAAGTCCGTTTAGGTTACGTTCATATTGGATAGTTGAATGTTCAATTTGTTAATGACTTGTCATTGACCCGGACCTTGCCGCTTCCACGCGCCCCGTGAAGAGGCAAGGTCCACTCTGATTTATTGCGACTCCAAGCGCAAAGATATTGACCCTGCAATTCGCTTGAATTGCAGGGTTTTTCTTTTTTAGCTCGTAAAGTTAGGCGGTTTCGGCGAAAAGCTCGCGGCCTATGAGCCAGCGGCGGATTTCTGATGTCCCCGCGCCAATTTCCATAAGTTTCGCATCGCGCCATAGCCGTCCGGCGGCGCATTCATTCATGTAACCCATGCCGCCCAGCATCTGAATCGCATCGCTTGCCATAAGCGTCGCTTTCTCGGCCGCATACAGAATGCAGCCCGCTGCGTCTTTGCGGGTGGTCTCGCCTCGGTCACAGGCCGCCGCTACAGCGTAGACATAGGAGCGCGCCGTTGAGAGCGTGACATACATATCGGCGAGTTTACCCTGCATCAGCTGAAAGGTACCAATCGGTTTCCCAAATTGCTCACGCTCATGGATATAGGGCAGGACAACATCGAGGCAGGCTTGCATAATTCCGATGGAGATACCGGAGAGCACGACGCGTTCATAATCGAGGCCGCTCATAAGGATTTCTGCGCCTTGGCCTTCCTTGGCGACGAGGTTTTCATCGGTCACAAAACAGTCCTCAAAGACGAGCTCGCACGTGTCAGAGCCGCGCATGCCGAGCTTGTCGAGTTTCTGCGCCGTCGAGAACCCGTCCATTTCCGGCGTGATGATGAAGGCAGAGATGCCTTTGCTGCCGCCGCTAGGATCGGTCTTGCCGTAGACGAACAGGACATTGGCCTCGGGGGCGTTGGTGATCCACATTTTATTGCCGTTGAGGAGGTACCCGCCTTGCGCGCCCTCGGCTTTCAGCTTCATGGAGACGACATCAGACCCTGCAGAAGGTTCAGACATGGCGAGGGAGCCGACATGTTCGCCGGTCATGAGTTTTGGCAGGTATTTTGCTTTTTGCTCCGCATTGCCCCAGCGGCGAAGTTGATTGATGCACAGGTTCGAGTGTGCCCCGTAGGATAAGCCCACGGACGCAGAGGCCCGGCTAATTTCTTCGAGGGCAATCGTATGCGCCAAATATCCAAGCCCCGTCCCGCCGTCTTCTTCGGGAACTGTAATCCCGTGCAAGCCTAGCTCGCCCATCATCGGCCAGAGGTGACGCGGAAATTCATTGGTGCTGTCAATCTCGGCGGCAATCGGCGCGATATGCTCTTGCGCAAAGCCGTGAACCGTCTCGCGGATCATCTGGATTTCCTCGGAATGCCCGAATTGCAGGGTAGGGTATGTGGTGGTCATGTCTTTTTCCTTTTTATACCTCCACCGCTTTAGCGGGGGAGGTGGCTGCAGCGTTTTTAACAAAAACGCGGAAGTCGGAGGGGGCGGCGAAATTTAAATTTTGTATCGCCCTCTCAATTACAGGCGCCCTCGGCTGCCCCCTCCGCCTTCACTGCGTTCCGGCACCTCCCCCGCTAAAGCGGTGGAGGTAATCATGTTTCGTCTTCCAATTCTAACAACACGTCCCCGTCGTTCACCAGAGCGTCCACTTCCGCATTCACGCTCGCCACGACCCCGTCACGCGGCGCGTCTAGCGTCATCTCCATTTTCATCGCTTCCATAACGATTAGCGGATCGCCCGCTGTGACCGTGTCGCCAGGCTTGGCGTTCACAGCGATGATCTTCCCGGGCATAGGGGCGGTGAGGGAGTCGCTTGTAATTGCATTTACGTTTGAGCCAAATATTTCGCACTCAACTCGTATTGTTTGGGCATTGCGATAAAGACTAACGTGATCATCATGAATTTTAAAAGCCCACGCTCTATAGTGAGTAAGGGCATCTACATTACTTATGGCCTCATTTTCTCCATCAAAGTTGAAGTTGATTGGGGCATTCCCATTAATACTTACGAGAACATTTTGGTCTGACTTACTTAAGACTTGAGCTATGACGGCTACGCCATTTCTTAAGAAGTAATATTTTTGATTTGTTGGTAAGTTAACGCGCCACCCATCTTGATCTCGAAATGGGGTCTCCTTTTTTTCATTATATTTTTGTTCAAAAAACAATGCTGCCAATCCATAGACTTCATCTCTCAGCGAAAAATCTTCTGAAATTAGTTCTTTCAAGTTGTCCGGAATGAAATGAGTACTGATATTCGCTGATTGAAAATCTTTGTGAGATAGACATTCAAATAGGAATGCTGAATTTGTTTTGATGCCAGTAACTTCTGCCTCATTGATTATGAACAAAAGATTCTCAATCGCACTTTCGCGATCTTCCGCCAATACAGCGAGTTTGGCAATCATTGGGTCGTAAAAGATTGAAACAATACTTTCCTGTTCTACCCCGGTGTCTATTCGATAAACATCGTCACCACTAACGAAGCTGCTAGAATCGAAATTACGAATCCTTCCAATACTCGGCAAAAAGTCATTCGCTGGGTCTTCCGCATATAGCCTCGCCTCTACAGCATGACCTTCCATGTTAATATCTTTCTGCTTCGGCAGTTTCTCTCCTTGCGCCACACGTATCTGTAACTCGACCAAATCCAGTCCCGTAATCATCTCAGTCACCGGATGCTCGACCTGCAATCGCGTGTTCATTTCCATGAACCAGAAGCCGTCTGTTCGTAGTTTGCCCGACCCGTCGACAATAAACTCGACAGTGCCAGCACCGACATAGTTCACAGCCTTCGCCGCTTGGACGGCGGCGTCGGTCATGGCTTTACGAACCTCCGCCGTCATGCCGGGAGCCGGAGCTTCTTCTATGACTTTTTGGTGACGTCTCTGGAGCGAGCAATCGCGCTCAAACATATGCACCACATTGCCGTGCGTATCGCCGAAGACTTGGACTTCGATGTGACGCGGGGAGAGGATGTATTTTTCAATTAAGACTCTATCATCGCCAAAACTCGATTTCGCTTCGCGCATACAGGACGCCAGCATCTCTTGGAAATCATCGGCCGCGTCGACTTTGCGCATGCCTTTACCGCCGCCGCCTGCGACCGCTTTAATTAATACGGGGTAGCCAATCATGCCGGCTTTCGCTTCGAGGAGTTTCGGGTCTTGGTCTTTCCCGTGATAGCCCGGCGTAATCGGCACGCCCGCTTCATCCATTAATTTTTTGGCCGCGTCTTTTAGGCCCATCGCCTCCATGCTTTCGGGGGCTGGGCCGATAAAGGTGATTTTTTCTTTCTGGAGACGCCGCGCAAATTCCGGGTTCTCTGACAAAAATCCATATCCCGGATGGACAGCGTCCGCGCCTGTCTGTTTGCAAGCATTAATTATTTTGTCAATCACAAGATAACTCTCCGCCGCAGGGGACGCGCCGATATGCACCGTCTCGTCCGCCATACGCACATGCAAAGCTTTGGCGTCTGCATCGGAATAAACCGCTACAGTCTTAATGCCCATTTGCCGCGCGGTCTTTATCACCCGGCACGCAATTTCGCCGCGATTAGCAATCAGGATTTTTTTAATTTTAGCCATTAGGTCGCTTCATAATTAATTAAATGTTCGTCAAAAATATCATGCAGCAATTGAATGCCGACTTCATGCGTAGAGAGCGGAAGCGTTTCATTCGTACCCGAACGCATACCGATTTGCGCTTGCTCGCAAACGAAGAAATCTTCCGCGTTAAAAACGCCCTCGTCAATAACCGCAAAAGCCCGTTCGAAATGCGCTTGCTCTTTTTCGGTCTCGGGGGTCTTGTCGATCAGGCAGGTGTGGATACAGACGGTTTCATCTGTGCTTGTTGGATAAAGCCCAAGATGACTAATATAATCCGGATGGATAATAATAACGGTATTAGGGAAGAGAAAATAGGCGAGCGTGGTGTCATTGCGCACATCCCAAGCCGCTTGTGGTTTATTTCTCATCTCTTCAAAGCTCGACCGTGCCACCAGAGATCGCATATGGTCCCCAACGCGTTCAATGTCTGCGGTGGCATCGAGGAACAAGCCGCCCAACGTGTTTTTATGAAGGCGGATAACATGATAATTATCCTCAAAGGCTTCGAGAATTAATTTCCAATTGCATTTCTTTGTACGTACCGAGCGATCAAAAATAACTTGGCCTTCAAAATTAAAGGCGTCTAGATCTTCCGCAATATTCCCGAGGAAACTATCAAGATTTAAGTCTGCCTCTTTATCAAGGCTGACAAAAATTAATCCGCCTTTTACGGCACACGGAATGGCGGCAAGATTGCGCGAACTTACATTCTCGTTTTCGAAACTTTCTTCGAGCGGTACATTTATCAAGTCACCATTAAGCCCATAAGTCCAATTGTGATAGGGGCAAACGAAACTTGGTTTTCGGGTAACGCCTTCTGCATTGCATAGGCGCACGCCGCGGTGGCGACAGACATTTAAAAACGTGCGGATGATATCATCTTTCCCGCGCACAATTAATAAAGGTTGCCCCAAATAATCAAAGGCGAAATGATCACCGGCTGTCTTGAGGTCATCTATATGCCCGACAATAATTGGCGCTTTGTTGAGTATCGCCTCACGCTCGGCGTCGAGCCGTGCCTCATCTGTATAAATAGACGGACATAGTGATTTCGTCTTCCCCGTGGGTAAAACATGCGTACCCGCATTCACGGCTTCAACAAAGTCCATGACTTGCCGCATATGGGGCGGATATGAAACCGTCTGTCCCATCATTACATCCGGAACACGCCGAATTTAGTTTCCTCGACAGGCGCGTTCGCAGCCATGGCGAGGCCGAGGCCAAGCACGCGGCGTGTATCTTTAGGGGCGATGATGCCGTCATCCCAAATGCGAGCGCTGGCGTAATAGGGGTGGCCTTCTTTTTCGTATTTATCGCGGATGGGTTTTTTAAACGCTTCGCGTTCGTCTTCGCTCCACGCGTCGCTGCCTTTGGTGACAGTCGCCAGAACGCTGGCCGCTTGCTCTCCGCCCATAACGGAAATGCGCGCATTGGGCCACATGAACATCAGGCGCGGCTCATAGGCCCGCCCGCACATGCCGTAATTGCCGGCCCCGTAAGAGCCGCCGACAATGACGGTGAATTTAGGGACTTTAGCCGTAGCAACAGCCGTAACCATTTTAGCGCCGTTCTTCGCAATGCCGCCGGCTTCCGCTTTGGATCCGACCATGAAGCCCGTGATATTTTGCAAGAACACAAGCGGGATATTACGCTGCGCGCAGAGCTCAATGAAATGCGCGCCTTTAAGAGCGCTTTCTGAAAATAGCACGCCGTTATTCCCAAGGACTCCGACTTTATACCCGTGGATTTTTGCAAAACCGCAAACCAAAGTCTCGCCGTAATGTTTCTTAAATTCATGAAAATCTGACCCGTCAACGATACGCGCTATAATTTCACGCACGTCATAGGGCTGCCGAATATCTGCGGGGACAATGCCGGCAAGCTCGTCCGTGTCATAGGCGGGCGAGGCCGCGTCTTCGGGGGCGTATGATTTCGGGTTCGCGCCAAGGCTGCCCACAGCGTCCCGCGCGATTTGTAGAGCATGCGCGTCATTGGCGGCCAAGTGATCGACCACGCCGGATGTCTTAGCATGCAGCGCGCCGCCGCCGAGTTCTTCTGCACTAATGACTTCGCCCGTTGCAGCTTTCACCAAGGGCGGGCCCGCGAGGAAGATAGTCCCTTGGTCTTGAACGATGATACTCTCGTCCGCCATGGCCGGAACGTAAGCCCCGCCTGCCGTACATGACCCCATGACGACAGCGATTTGCGCGATGCCTTTGGCGCTCATATTGGCTTGATTAAAGAATGCATGTCCGAAATCATCATGATCGGGGAACACTTCTGCTTGCTGGGGGAGGAACGCGCCGCCGCTATCGACGAGGTAAATACAGGGGAGATGGTTTTCGGCGGCAATCGTCTGCGCGCGGCCTTGTTTCTTGACGGTGAGGGGATAGTAAGTCCCGCCTTTAACCGTCGCATCATTGCAAAATATCATGCATTCACGCCCCGCCACGCGCCCTATGCCTGTAATAATGCCTGCGCCCGGAATGACGTCATCGTAACATTCATATGCTGCCATCTGCGAGAGTTCGAGGAACGGCGTGCCGGGATCGAGGAGGCGTTCAACCCGGTCTCGCGGCAAGAGCTTCCCGCGAGATAAATGCCGTTCCCGGGAACGCTCTGACCCGCCTAGAGATATCTTGGCCACCTTCTCGCGCAAATCATCCACGAGTGCCTGCATCGCGGCGGCATTTTCTTTGAAAGCGGGGCTGTCAGGTTTAACTTTTGAAATTATTTTAGGCATAGGTGTTCTTATCACAATTTATTTTAACTCCAAATACATAAATTTGACTCTTGAGTCAATTTTATTATTGGGGTAGAGTTAAGACGTGATGGACACACAGGCACTCACTAAAGACCCGTTTGACAGGGAGAAGCAATTCACGGCAAAGCGGCGTGCGGTTATCCGTTCTGCGGGGGCTGTGTTTCGGCGGCGCGGCTATCACAATGCCTCCATGACAGAGATTGCTAAATCGCTAGGCCTGACCAAAGCGGCGCTCTATTATTACGTGAAGAACAAGGAAGAGGTGCTCTACGCGTGCCACGGCATGGCCTATGACGCGATGGATGAGGTTCTGAAGAACAAGCGTTCCCAAGAACAGTCGCACCTCGATTTCCTTGAAGTGCTCTATTTTGATTTCGTCACATTGCTCACCCGGGACGGTCTCTCTTTGCTCACCGATGTGGACAGTCTGTCTGGAGAGTGGAGGGCGGACATCTTAAAGCGCCGGGCTAAAATTGAAAGGCAGATTACGAAGATTGTCAAAGCGGGTATGGCGGATGGATCTATTCGCAAGGCCGACCCCCGGTTAACTGTGTTCTTTTTCATGGGGGCGCTGAACTGGCTCAATGCGTGGTATAAGCCCGGCGGACGGGTCGAAGGCGCGGAGATTGCGTCGCACTTTGCGGCGCAGATGCGCTCTGGCATTTCGTCATAAAATACCTATCTTATCGCCATGACAAAACCGACACCCACAGCCCCGGACGAATCTTTGACGGTCGCGAAGGACAATTCTTCGCGGCTTCTGAACTTCATCACGGACGAAGCCCCCGAAGCGGGTAGTGCCACAGAAGTCGCTGACGGCGTCTATTGGCTCCGTTTTAGCTTGCCCATGAAGGGGCTTAACCACATCAATCTCTGGGCGCTCAAGGATGGTGATAATTGGGTTGTTGTAGATACGGGTATTGCGGACAAAACCAGCAAAGATATCTGGCGCAAGCATTTTAAAGACCTCATGGGCGGTCGTCCCGTTGACCGTATTATCGTCACCCATTTGCATCCTGACCATTCAGGTCTTGCAGGGTGGATGAGCCGTAAATTTGACGCGCCATTGTGTATGACGCGGGGCGAATATTTTCTCTGCCGCATACTCGCCGCCGATACGGGTAAGGTTGCCCCGCCGGAAGGTTTGAAATTTTACCGCAAAGCCGGGTTTAAACAAGAACAGCTCGAAATATACAAAATGCGCTTCGGCGGATTTGGCAAAGCCATTTCGCCCATGCCTAATTCCTATGACCGCCTCACAGACGGAGAAATTGGATTAATTAACGGGCGTGAATGGCGCGTCATTATTGGGTCAGGCCACTCGCCTGAGCATGCCTGTCTGTATTGCCCCGAATTAAAACTCTGCATTACAGGTGATCAGCTTTTACCAAATATCAGCTCCAATGTGTCCGTTTGGCCAACCGAACCGGAGGGTAATCCTCTGCAAAACTGGATAGATAGTTGTCACAAGCTGAAAGACGCTCTGCCCGCAGATACGCTCATATTGCCCGCGCATGGTATCCCCTTCACAGGCGCGCATCGCCGTCTCGATAAATTAATTGATCATCACGAGAAGGCGCTGGACCGGCTCATGGAGTTCTGCAAAGAGCCCATGCTGTCAACGGAAGTTTATTCCGTTCTTTTCCGCCGTCCTATTAACGATGGTAACCGCGTTATGGCGGTCGGCGAGGCGATTGCGCATTTGAACTGCCTTAAAGAACGCGGATTGGTGAAGCGCCGTCTAAATGATGCTGGACAATTTACCTACCAAGCCATCAACTAGGCTTTTGTGACCTCTGAATGTGACTTTAAGACGGTATCGCCGTCATCTTGTTCGATAAAATAGGCCGGGCACTCTTCACTGGCTTTTCTGGTCACGTCAGTGCCTTTAATTTTACGTGTTGTTTTGCGGGTATAGACAGTTTTGATCGTGCCTTCACCTGTTCCGCCGCTCCAGTCCCATTTGACTTTAGTCCCTTTTGAATATCCTGACATAATTTTCTCCTTGGGTATTAAACGCACGTCCGACGGTTGAGTTCCTTTCGCATATTCAAAGCAGTTGTTATGACCCAAGGATTGCAGTAATCGTGACTTAACATACATGCCGTAATGATAGGAATACCGATGCCTTTTAAAAGCCAAATTGAACATATGGACGGTATCTACGCCGCGCTATTTGCGGCGGGCGAGAATATTTACGCTGTCCTGAAAAAGGGCACAGGGCTAAAATTTGCGACGTCCAGTAACGAGTCCGGCGATGACCAACTTGAATTGGATGTGATAGCAGACGAAGCCTTTTTTGAAACGCTTAGCAAAGATGATCATATTCGCTACGTTGTCTCTGAAGAACGCCCAAACATGGTGAAGCTCTCGGACGGCCCTTACAGCGTTGCGCTTGATCCGCTCGACGGCTCCAAATCCGCCCTTGTCGGCATTCCGTCCGGAGCCATCTTTGGCGTGTTTACTTCAGTTGACGACGAGCCCGATTTCAACGGTAAGAATATTATCAGCGGCGGCTTTTTCGTCTTTGGTATGAATCTCGAAGTGTTCTTCGCGGACGGCGATAAAGTGTATTCAGGTCTGTTTGATCAAGACCTTAAAACATGGCATGTCACGCCTATCGAAGGCGGCCTCCCACACTCCAACGTCCTCTCCGTGAATGCCTCTGCGCAGCGCGAATGGGAGCCTTGGATGCAGGCGCATTTCCAAGATTTACTTGATCCTAAAGGCGGAACACGCAAGCCGCATAATGTGCGGTGGTACGCCTCTATGGTGTCGGATATGAAGCGGTGCGTATTGCAGGGTGGGATGTTCCTGTATCCAAGCTCGACTCGCAAAGGCTATGAAAACGGACATCTTCGGCTTGTGTACGAGGCTATTCCAATCGCGTTTATGATCCACGCTATGGGCGGGTCCTCGTCTAATGGGAACGTGTCATTTATGGAGGCTCCCGTGACAACGCTCCACCAAAAGACGCCCGTCTTTATCGGTGAAAAAGCAGAGATCGAGGCTGTAGAAGCCGCGAAGAAAAACGCTTAGGTCTATCTAGCTCTTACGTTTCTTGCGGGACAGTTTCGCGCCTGATTTAGCGCCGCTTTTGGGGCCAGACGGTTTGCCGCCTTTTCCGGATGATTTTGCTGCTCTCGCCGCCGCCGCTCGCATTTTTTTCTTGTGAGGTTTCTTGCCTTTTGGCGGGCGCGTCGTCGCGCTGTCAAAGGGGTCTGGCTTAGGCTCCTTATAAACAGGTTTTTCAGACGACTTTGATTTGGGGGCGGGAGGCGTGCTTTTGCGTTTCTTTTTGTAGGTAGACTTATCCCGGGGCTTATATTGCGGGCGTTGTTCGGGGTCAGAGAAATCCGGCGCGCCGTCCAGTTTACGCGCCGTAATCGCGCCTTCAATTTTTCCGTTCGGGCCAATGGCCTCAATGAACCTCTCAACGCCGCTAGGCGCGACTTCCACATAGGTCGTGGTCTCGGCAATTTTAATTGAGCCAATCTCGCCCTTTTTAAGTTCGCCTGATTTGCAGAGCATCGGCAAAATCCAACGCGGTTCGGCTTTTTGCTTGCGCCCTAGATTAAGCGAGAACCAGACGCCTTGGTTAAAATCATTGCGCGGCTTTGTCTTGCGTTGGCGGTCATTCCCGCCGCGATTTTTTCCGCCGCGGTCATCTGATGGATCATACCCGCCGCCCGCATCCGTGAGTTCTTCGGGGGCGGAGTAGGTCGTCCGGTATTGGCGCACAAAGGCCGCCGCGATCTTTTCCGGAGAATGCTGTTCGAGGAGCTGCTTGACCATCTCCATCTCTTTGTCGCCGACGTCTTGTTGTAACATGTCGCTCGCGAGGAGGCGTTCATTGTCGCGGTCGATGACATCCTCGGCAGAGGGCGGGTTCGCCCACTCGGCTTTAACCTTGGCGGCATTTAAAATGCGCTCGGCCTTGCGGCGGCCATTATGAGGGACGATGAGGGCGGAAACACCTTTGCGTCCCGCGCGGCCTGTCCGGCCAGAACGGTGCAATAGGGCTTCTTTATTTTTAGGAATATCCGCATGAATAACGAGTTCGAGGTCGGGCAGGTCAAGCCCGCGCGCTGCTACGTCTGTCGCAATACAAACTTTAGCGCGCCCGCTTCGTAAAGCTTGCATCGCACTGCTGCGGTCTTTTTGAGACAGTTCACCGGACAAAATAACAGCTTTAAAACCACGATTGTTAAACCGGCTCGCCATGCGGTTCACAGCCGCGCGCGTATCGCCGAAAACAATCGCGTTCTTAGCATCGTAATAGCGCAGCACATTGATGATGGCATTTTCTTTGTCATTTTTAGAGACTGTCAGAACGCGGTATTCAATATCCAAATGTTGTTTGGCTTCGGCGGCGGTGTTCACGCGCACGGCATTTCTTTGGTACTTTTTCGTCATACCCAAAATCGATTTTGGAACGGTAGCCGAGAACATGAGCGTGCGGCGCTCTTCCGGCGCGGCGCCGAGGATAAGTTCCAGTTCTTCGCGGAAGCCCATGTTCAGCATCTCATCAGCTTCGTCGAGAACAACAGCTTTCAGGCCCGTCATGTCTAATGAGCCGCGTTTGATGTGGTCACACAAACGGCCCGGCGTGCCGACAACAATATGCGCGCCGCGGCCCAAAGCTCTGCGTTCGTCGCGCATATCCATGCCGCCAACACAGCTCGCCATTAAAGCGCCCGCATCTTTGTACAGCCATTCCAGCTCCCGTTTAACCTGTAAGGCCAGTTCGCGAGTCGGCGCGATACAGACGGCGAGAGGCGTGTCAGATTTAGGGAACCGTTCCGCATCGCCTAATAATGTCGGGGCGAGGGCGATGCCAAATGCGACCGTTTTACCGGAGCCCGTTTGCGCGGACACGAGCAAATCCTGCGTTTCCAAAGCGGGATCAAGTACGGCTTCCTGCACGGGCGTCAGAGACTCGTAGCCCTTTTTCGCCAAGGCGGTCGCCAAAGCGGGGGCGATTAAATTCATCTTCGTCATGTGGGTCTTTCAAGCAGCAAGTGGCCGCGACTGTCTTAGCGGCGGGCTTTAGGCCTTATTTGCGGCTATGGCTAGTAGAAAGGTGCCAAGACTCAGACAGGCTATGCGCGCAAGAAATAGTCATAGGCGAGGTTATCCGTCTCACATGTCATGGGGAAACCGGTTTTGGACAGGCTCTCTTCGAGGGCGGTAACGTCGCCATTTGGGACTTGGAAGCCGCAGAGTACGTGACCTGCTGAGCTGCCGTGGTTGCGGTAGTGGAACAGGGAGATATTCCAGCGCGCATCAAGCGTTGTCAGGAATTGCGTGAGCGCGCCGGGGCGTTCGGGAAATTCGAAACGGTAGATGACTTCGTCCACATCGGGGCTGGCGCGTCCGCCGACCATATGACGGAGATGACGTTTCGCAAGGCGGTCTTCGGAGAGGTCTGTGACAGATATTTCAGCCGTGTTCATGTCAGCAATCACGTCTTGTGCTTCGCCAGGTGTTTTCAGCTTCACGCCGACGAGTACATGGGCATCAACGTCTTCGGCGTAGCGATAATTAAATTCGGTCACAGCACGTGAGCCGAGGGCTCTACAGAAATTTAAGAAGGCGCCCGGCTTTTCGGGGATAGTTGCAGCGAATAACATTTCCCCGCCCGCGCCAAGTTCCGCGCGTTCTACGATATGCCCAATGCGGTCAAAATTTACATTCGCGCCCGATATCGTCACGACGCAATCGCCCTCCGGCGCGGTGCCCTCGTTCACAGCTTTAATTAATCCGGCGAGCGCGAGCGCGCCTGCGGGCTCAACGACAGTGCGCGTGGCTTCGAAAACATCTTTCACAGCGGCGCAGATTTCGTCATTCGTGACAAGGATATTTTCATCGACGACCTGGTTCGCGATTTCAAATGTGTTTGTCCCGATAAGACGCACAGCTACCCCGTCTGCAAATCCATCGACGGTATTTAAGGGGGTTGGTTTGCCGGCTTTCATTGAGGTCTGCAACGTCGCCGCACCCACAGGTTCTACGGCAATTATTTTCGTATTCGGCGAAACCGCTTTGACCCACGTTCCGACCCCGGAGATTAACCCGCCGCCGCCTGTGCAGACATAAACCGCTGCGGGTGTGCGCGGCATTTGCTCAAGGATTTCTTTGCCGACTGTGCCTTGCCCCGCGATGACATCTATTTCGTCAAAGGGATGAATGAAGACCGCGCCTGACTCGGCGGCGAAATTAATTGCCGCCTCGCACGCATCATCATAGGTATCTCCGATGAGCCGGGTTTCCGCGCCGCGGGCCTGAACTGCATCGACTTTAATCATGGGCGTGGTGACAGGCATGAAGATGACCGCCTTCGTATTATAATAGCTGGCCGCTGCCGCCATGCCTTGCGCGTGGTTTCCTGCGCTCGCGGCGCAGACGCCTTGCGCGCGCTGAGCATCTTTCAGGCCTGCAATCCGGTTCGCGGCACCCCGAATTTTAAAACTAAATACGTCCTGCAAGTCTTCACGTTTTAGCCAGACATTCCGGCCGAGTTCTTTGGAGAGTTTAGGCGCGAGTTCGAGGGGCGTGCGTTTCGCGAGTGCGTAAACATCTGCCGCTTCTATTCGCGCCTTGAGGTCCGCCAAATTAATTTTGGACATGGCTCGCGATCCAGTCGCCGACTTGCGACGTGGTGAGTGATCCGCCCAGGTCGCCCGTGGTTTGGCCTTGTTCCAAAGCCGCTTCAACCGCCGCTTCAATCGCGGCGGACTCTTCCGTTAATCCAAATGTCAGGCGAAGCATCCACGCGGCAGAGAGTATCATGGCGAGCGGATTGGCTTTGCCTTGGCCCGCAATGTCAGGCGCGCTGCCGTGAATGGGTTCGTACATGCCGACCGTGCCATCAGAGATAGACGCGGAGGGGATAACGCCCATAGACCCTACTAGGACAGAGGCTTCGTCGGTCAGGATATCACCGAACATGTTTTCCGTGAGGATAACATCAAAGCTCTGCGCTTTGGTCAGCATGTGCATGGTCATGGCATCGACGAGGAGGTGTTCTAATTCTACCTCAGGATAGTCTTCCGCGACCTTGATAACGGTCTCGCGCCAAAGACGCGAGGTTTCCAACACGTTGGATTTATCGACCGATGTCACTTTCTTCTTCCGCGTCATGGCGAGGTCAAAGGCTTTAATCGCAATGCGTTTCACTTCGGCTTCGGAATAGCGGCACTCATCATATGCGCCGAGGTTGTCACGGCCTTTTTTACCAAAATATATTCCGCCTGTAAGTTCGCGCATAACAACGAAGTCTGTGCCTTCGAGGCGTTCACGTTTCAAAGGTGCGTGGTCAATAAGAGCCGGGTAAGGCTTACAGGGACGGATATTGGCATAGAGATTCAGGTTCTTACGTAGCGGCAAAAGCGAGCCAAGCTCTGGACGTTCGGGGCCTTTGAGGTGATCCCACTTTGGCCCGCCAACCGCGCCAAGAAGAATAGCGCCTGTCTTTTTACACGAGGCGTAAGTTTCATCGGGCAGGGGCTTCAATCCCGCATCAATTGCTGCACCGCCAATTAGATGTTCTTCAATAGAGAGTGTGTGACCAAATTTTTTCGCAGTGGCTTCCAGCACAGCGATAGACGCCGCGCCAACCTCTGGACCGATACCGTCTCCGGGGACATAGGTGAAATTAATGTTCACGGGAGGCCTCATATTTTTCAATCGCATCGTCTTGCGCCTGCAAATACCCCATCTCGTCCACGCCTTCCATCAGGCAGTGACGGGAGAACGCGTCGATATCGAAACTATAAGTTCCGCCGTTTTTCGGGAGGCGAACTTCTCGTTTTTCCAGATCAACTGTGACCTCTTCGCCCGGATGATTTAGGAGCCATTGATGTGCGCCTTTTTCAATAATAATTGGCAGCACGCCGTTCTTGATTGAATTATTCCGGAAGATATCAGCAATCTCGGAACTAATGACAACACGGAAGCCGTAATCCGATAACGCCCAAGGCGCGTGTTCACGTGAAGACCCGCAGCCAAAGTTATGTCCGCCGACAAGTATCTCGCATTGCTTAGCGGCGTCACTATTTAATTCGTGATCCGTATCGCTACCATCGTCATTGTAACGCCAATCATTAAATAGATGTTTCCCGAGACCTGCCTTTGTCGTCATGGTCAGGAACCGTGCAGGCATGATTTGGTCCGTGTCGATATTCGCGGCGGGCAGGACAACCGTTTTCGAGGTGATGGTTTTTAAGGGTAAGAAACTCATGCCGCCGTCTCCACTGTACGCGGGTCGGTGATGACGCCCGCTATGGCTGACGCCGCCGCTGTTTCAGGGGAGGCCAGTACCGTGCGAACGCCAGGGCCTTGGCGGCCTGCGAAATTCCGGTTGGAGGTCGAGACAATTAATTCGCCCGGCGCGCCAATGTCGCCGTTCATGCCGAGGCACATAGAGCACCCCGCTTCGCGCCATTCCGCGCCCGCTTCGAGGAAAATTTTATCGAGGCCTTCGTCTTCGGCGAGGGCTTTAATTAGTACGCTACCAGGGACAACAATGGCCGTGACATTGGAGGCGACTTTGCGGCCTTTAAAAATAGCGGCCGCCGCCCGCAGGTCTTCCATTCGGGAATTTGTGCAGGATCCGATAAAGACTCTGTCCACATGCGTTCCCGCGATCTTGTTACCCGCCGTAAGCTGCATATAATCCAAGGCGCTTTCGTCAGCAGCGTTGGCAGACGCTGGGATAGCCGCGTCAATCGGAATACCCATGCCGGGATGGGTTCCGTAAGTCACCATAGGGCGAATGTCCTCGGCTTTGAGGTGAACCTCTTTGTCAAACTTTGCGCCTGCGTCAGTGGCCAGTGATAACCATTCGGCGCAAGCGGCCTCAAAGTCATCAGGGACAAATTTGCGGCCCTTAAGATAATTAAATGTCGTCTGATCCGGCGCGACCATTCCGCAGCGCGCGCCGGCTTCGATGGACATGTTACAAACGGTCATACGGCCATCCATACTCATCTCTTCGAAAACATTACCGCGATATTCGAGCGCGTAACCCGTCCCGCCGCCAATGCCAATTTCTGCGATGATGGCGAGGATAACATCTTTGGGCGTCACGCCGTCTTGAAGCTCTCCGTTCACATGAATAGCCATGGTTTTAGGCTTGGGCATTAAGATGCATTGATTAGCCAAAACATGACCGACTTGCGTCGTACCGATACCAAAAGCAATCGCGCCAAACGCTCCGTGCGTGCTGGTATGGCTATCGCCGCAGACAATGGTCATGCCGGGCTGCGTTGCGCCGAGCTCGGGGCCCATGACATGGACGATGCCGCGATAATCGCTGTCCCAACCATGGGTTTCAATGCCGTGTTCTTTAGCATTCGCCAAAAGCATTTCTACCTGCCGTTCCGCTTGGTCAGTCACATAGGGACGTGTGCCATCCGAATTAATGAGTGTCGGCGTTGAATGGTCAATCGTCGCGAGCGTCCTGTCGGGACGGCGGACTTTCAGGCCCCGCTCTTTAAGCTCTGTAAACGCCTGCGGAGTCGTAACCTCATGTATGAGGTGCAGGTCAATATAGAGGGTCGCCGGATTAGTGGCTGTTTCAGGAACAACGACATGCCGCTCCCAGACTTTATCAAATAGTGTTTTAGACATTGGTTCCTCGATGTGAAAATTCCTCCCCCGCTATCGTGGTGTAGGAGTTACTTTGTTGACCTCTAACCATCAGTGCTGTGCCGATATAGATTTTTGGCGAACCGCTCGCCGTTCAATACGGTTGATTACGTCAAGATAAGCCTTCGCGCTCGCGAGGACTGTGTCCGTGCTCGTACCGCGGCCATGATAGCTTTCAAACTCGGTCGAGACTTGCACGCTGGCTTCGGCCATGGCGTCTTCGCCGCCGGAAACGGATTGCACGGCGTAATGCTCTAACTTGAGCGGCGTCTCAGTGATTTCATTAATCGCCATAAAGACCGCGTTCATAGGGCCTTTAGCTTGCGATATATGCTGCGTTGTGTGGCCATCTTCGTGGATGAGTTTAACTGTCGCCGCAGGTTCGCGGCCATCGTCTGATCCGGCAGAGACATAAAGACTCTCGATTGTCCAAGGGCCGGCTTGTCCAACCGCTTCGCCTAAGATCAATGATTCTAGATCAGCGTCGAAGACTTCTTTTTTTGCATCGGCCAAGGCTTTGAAGGCTACGAACACGGATTGCAATTGATTGTCTTCGAGTTTGAAGCCCAATTTTTCTGCGCGGTTTTTAAGCGCCGCTCGCCCGGAGTGTTTTCCGAGCACGATATTGTCTTGGGAAACGCCGACATCCTCCGGCTTCATAATCTCATATGTTTCGCGGTTCGCTAAAACGCCGTGTTGGTGAATGCCGCTCTCGTGAGCGAAGGCGTTTTTTCCGACGATGGCTTTATTGCGCGGCACAGCATTACCCGTAATGGCCGCCAATAATTTCGACGCGCCGTAAATGCCTTCGGTTTTAATCTGCGTAGTTAATGAATAAAAATCCTTGCGGGTACGAAGCGCCATCGTAACTTCTTCTAGCGCGCAATTCCCCGCACGTTCACCAATGCCGTTGAGCGCGCATTCCACTTGCCGCGCGCCGCCGCGAACGGCGGCTAATGAATTCGCAACAGCTAATCCCAGATCATCATGGCAGTGGGCCGAAAACGTAACTTTGTCTGCGCCTTCAATTTCGCGGCAGAGGAATTCAAACAAGTCCTGAATTTCTTCGGGCGTTGTATACCCCACTGTGTCGGGAATATTGATGGTCGTCGCGCCGGCTTTTATAACGGCTTCGACAACGCGCTTTAAATAATCCCGTTCTGTACGGATGGCGTCTTCAGCTGAAAATTCGACATCGTCTGTATATTCGAGGCAGAGCGTAACGCCGTCCACGGCGCGGCGCACGATTTCATCCTTAGACATTTTGAGTTTAAATTCGCGGTGCAAAGGCGAGGTCGCGATGAAGGTGTGGATGCGGCCAGAGCGGGCGGGTTTAATCGCTTCGCCGGAGGCGCGGATGTCGCCCTCGTTACAGCGCGCGAGGGAACAGACTGTGCTGTCTTTAATCTCGCGGGCGATGTTTTGAATGGCGTCGAAATCACCGGGAGAGGCGGCCGCAAAGCCCGCCTCGATAACGTCCGCGCCGAGGGCTTCAATGGCTTTTGCCATCTGCATTTTTTGGCCGGACGTCATGGAAAAGCCCGGGGCTTGCTCCCCGTCTCTTAAGGTGGTGTCGAATATTTTTACGTGAGTGGTCATTTTCGTGTCTTTCGGTAAGTGATATTAGGGTTCGATGTTCAAAGATAGTTTTGAAGTCGAAACCGGCATTCACCAGACCTGTAGGGCGGATTAGTTTGTGCATTTTGTCTACAAAATGCACCGATGTAATCCGCCGTTTGCGGTAGCGGAAGGTTACGCGCTGGCGCGCTAACCTGCCCTACGATTATTTTGTGAACGCTAACCATCACGCCCGCTCCGCATGTTTGCGGCGGCCAACTTTTTCGGCGCTGACGACATTGTACAAGCGCTCTAATTGCTTGCATAAAATATCGAGATTACTCGGCCCGCCTGTGTCTTCGATATGGACAAGCAGATCGAAATCCCCGTCCACACGCTGCGTACAATGCACGTCGCGGTAATCGTAACCCCGCCGCTCGATTGTGCCGAGCGCCCTGATAAGCGTCCCAGACACATCGTGCAGCACGATCTTCAATTTCCCGGACACGCCGGACGGTTCAAATGTTTTATCGCGTTGTAATTCGGTCATGTCATGTTTCCTCTTTCCGTCATCATCGGGCTTGTCCCGGTGATCCATGTGCAATGGGCCACCTCAGGCACATGGATTACCGCCACTCTGTGTTTGTAAACAAACACTAAGGCGGTAATGACAGAGTTTTGTTGAAGTCCGGTCATGGTACTACTGCTTTACTTTCGAAGGAATCTGTATTCTTCCGACAAGTGCAATCAGAAATGCAAGTACCCAAATTGGCAGTATAGCTATAATGGCAAAGAACTGATCTGAAGGGGGGCTCGGGTTGTCGTAAAGCCCTTCAAGAGCAAATCCCATTATAAACATCCACATAATTGTCACAAAAAATATTATGGTAGAGCTAATCAGAGCTACACAAAAATATGCGGCTTTAGTGTAACCATCTAAGAGTTCAAATTTATCTTCCAAAAAAACCCAACCAAAAACAATCAAGGACAAGAGGGATAAACCACCCAAATGAGCAAAGAGTGAAATTGATCTTTTTGGTAACTCAGTCACAACCAAATGTAGCGCAGCAAGAGCTGGTAGTAACATTAATGTTAGTAATATTTTGACTAGGTACTTCACACTACCGCTCCATCATATCGGCATTGCTGCGTCCTGGAGGAACGAGCGGCCAAACATTTTCGTTCGGATCGATTTTGACGTGCATGAGGACGGGGCCGTCTGTTTTTAAGAGACGGTCAATGCCGGCGTCCATTTCGTCCGCTGTGTTAACGGTGAAGGCGTCGATTTGGAAGGCTTTGGCGACCAAGGCGAAATCGGGATTGTCGTCCAAATTGGTCTCGGAATAATTTTTGTCAAAGAACACTTCCTGCCATTGGCGCACCATGCCGAGCACGGAATTATCCAATAGAACAATCTTGAGCGGAATGTCGTAACGGTAGAGCGTGGCGAGTTCCTGAATATTCATCATGATAGACCCGTCGCCCGACACCGTAATCACCGTGCGTTCCGGCGCGCCGAGTTTTGCACCTAGTCCTGCGGGAAGGCCGAAGCCCATCGTGCCGAGACCGCCGGAGGTAATATGATCTTTCGGCTCGTCAAAATAGCAATGCTGCGCGACCCACATCTGGTGCTGCCCGACATCGCAGGTGATGATGGCACTGTCAGGAGCGCGGCGGGAGAGATCGTGCAAAAGCTTGGGCGCATAAACACCGGGGGCAGCTTTGGCCTGCGCGCCGTCATAGTCCCACTCATATTCCGCGCGGCGGCCATAACAGAGCTCGCGCCAGTCGTCGCAATTTGATTTGCCGGGTTTCAAAGCGGCGAGGTTTTTCTTCAAAGACCCATCGAGATAGACATCAACTTTACGGAGCTTATTAATTTCCGCCACATCAATATCCATATGAATGACTTTTGCATCAGGCGCGAAGGTATCAAGCTTGCCTGTGGCGCGGTCATCGAAGCGCGCGCCTGCCACAATAAGTAAATCACATTCTTGAACCGCGTAATTCGCGGCTTTTAATCCATGCATGCCGAGCATGCCGAGGAACTGTGGATGGTCGGACGGCAACGCGCCAAGACCTTTAAGGGTGGAGACAACAGGAATATCCGTGCGCTCAACCAAGTCCCGGAGAGCTGCAACGCCGTCGCCTTGGGCAATGCCGCCGCCAATGTAAAACAGTGGCTTCTTGGCGTCTTTAATTATTTGCTCAGCCTGCGTAATCCAATCGCTTTGGCCCATTTCGGGTTTGACCTTGGGGTAAGGTCGCCATTTGTGGCGTTCAGTGGTCATGGCGTTGGCCACGTCTTTGGGCAGGTCAATCAGGACAGGGCCAGGGCGGCCTTCGGCGGCGATAAAATAGGCTTCCTCGATCATCCCGGGGAGGTCCGCCGGGTCGCGCACGATATAGCTGTGTTTCACAATGGGCATAGTAATGCCGATAATATCAACTTCTTGAAACGCGTCCGTGCCCATGAGGTTCGTTGGGACTTGGCCAGTGACGAAAACAACGGGAACGGAGTCCAAATAGGCATCCGCAATGGCGGTCACCAAATTGGTCGCGCCGGGGCCGGATGTGGCGAACGCCGTGCCGACTTTACCTGTCGCGCGGGCATATCCAATCGCGGCCATGCCGCAGCCTTGCTCATGACGGCAGAGGATATGACGGAGCTCAGGGTAATTCGGCAGCTCGTCATAGACAGGCATAATCGCGCCGCCCGGATAGCCAAAAATTAAATCCACACCTTGCGCCGCAATGGACTCAAGCAGGAGCTTTGACCCGGATTTCGGTTTGCGGTTCTCTATTTTTTCGGTTTGCTGCCGATCAAATTGTGTGGCTGTGGTCATTTTTGCTTCCAATTAGTTTTAGTAGCTCGCTGCGCTCGCAACCCCCACTCCGGCCCTCCCCCTTGCGGGGAGGGTTAGGGTGGGGGGCGTCGGCGTTAGCCGACAATTATAAACTTAACCCCGTCCATATCGAAATTAATTCACGTCCTTATCGACGATTTTGTTCGCAGAAATCCACGGCATCATATCGCGTAGGTCTTTGCCGACTTTCTCAATTTGGTGGTTTTCCATATTCCGACGACGGGCCGTCATGCTTGGGTAATTCAGCGCGCCTTCTTGTATGAAGGATTTCGCATAATCGCCGTTTTGAATGTTCTTGAGCGCCGTGCGCATGGCTTCGCGGGAGCTATCATTGACGACCGCTTCGCCTGTCACGTACTCGCCGTATTCCGCATTGTTGGAAATCGAGTAATTCATGTTGGCGATGCCGCCTTCATAGATCAAATCGACGATAAGTTTGGTTTCGTGGAGGCATTCGAAGTAAGCGAGCTCTGGGGGATAACCCGCTTCGGTCAATGTCTCAAAGCCCATTTTGATAAGCTCGACAACGCCGCCGCAAAGAACGGCTTGTTCCCCGAACAAATCTGTTTCGGTTTCGTCTTTAAATGTGGTGTGGATAATCGCTGTGCGTCCGCCGCCAATAGCCGAGGCGTAGGACTTAGCCAGCTCCAGCGCGTGGCCGCCATTGGCGTCTTGCGCAATGGCGATAAGATCGGGAATGCCACGTCCGTTTTCAAACTCATTGCGCACCGTATGGCCCGGCGCTTTCGGGGCAATCATAATTACGTCGAGGTCACGGCGCGGCGCGACTTGGCCGTAATGAATGGCAAAGCCGTGGCCAAAGGCGAGGGCGGCGCCGTCTTTAATATTTGGCTCAATGTCTTCGCGGTAGATTTTGGCTTGGAGCTCATCCGGGGTCAAAACCATGACAACGTCTGCGCCTTTGACCGCGTCGGCTGTGGCTTTGACCTTAAGGCCGTCAGCTTTTACTTTTTTGTTGGTGGAGCTGTCCGGGCGAAGGCCAACAACCACATCGACGCCGCTATCTTTCAGATTCAGCGCATGGGCGCGGCCCTGAGAGCCGTAACCGAGAACGGCGACTTTCTTTTTCTTGATGATCGCGAGATCGCAGTCTTTGTCGTAATAGATATCGAGTGACATGGTCGTTTTCCTTAAGTGTCAAATGGGAATGAGGTAACGGCGCCCTTTGAGGCGGAGCCGACGAGTTTAGCGTATTTGGCATAAGCACCGGATGGGTATTTGGGTTTGGGCGGGAGCCAGCCTTTCGCGCGTTCGCTCAGGTCTGCGTCAACATTGATTGTTTGCGCTTCCACGTCGATGGTAATCTTGTCGCCGTCTTGAACGAACGCGATCGGCCCGCCATGCGCGCTTTCGGGGGCGACATGTCCAATCACGAAGCCGTAGCTCGCGCCGGAGAAACGTCCGTCGGTAATGAGGGCGACATGGTCGGCGAGGTCTTGACCTACAAGGGCCGCAGTCACGCCGAGCATTTCGCGCATGCCGGGGCCGCCGCACGGGCCTTCGCCGCGAATAATAATGACATCGCCTTTGTCAATGCCGTTATTTTGAACGACTTCGAAACATTCTTCCTCAGACTCGTAAACGCGGGCCGTGCCTTCAAAGAACAGCGCGCCGTGACCCGCGAGTTTGACGACGCAGCCTTCCGGGGCGAGGTCGCCGTAAAGAATGCCATAACCGCCGCGAGATTTTACCGGGTCTTTGAAATGTCGGACCACGTCTTGGTCTTTGGCCTCTTCCGCATTGACGATTTCTTCGAATAATGTCTGGCCTGTGACCGTGGGGCTGTCATCTATCCGGCCATCCGAGACGAGACGCTTGCCGATAAGGGCGGAGCCACCCGCCGCATATAAATCGTAGGCCATATATTTGCCGCCCGGTTTCAAATCACCAATCACGGGCGTAGAGCGGGAAATGGCGTCGAAGGCATCTATGGTGAAATCATCAACCCCGGCCTCGGTGGCAATCGCCAGTAAATGCAAAATAGCATTGGTGGACGCTGCTGTAGCGGACAAAGCAATCGCGGCATTCATAAGAGATTTGTGAGTCACCATATCGCGGGGCAGGCGGTTTTCCTTTACGCATTCTACAACAAGTTCGCCAGCCTTGAAGGCGCTGGCATTTTTGTCGTTATGCACGGCCGGGACATCATTCGCGCCCATGGGGGAGAGGCCGAGGAACGTCATCGCCATAGCCATAGAGTTAGCCGTAAATTGACCGCCACATGCGCCTGCGCCCGGGCAAGCGGCCTTCTCGATTTCTTTGAGTTCTGCGTCATCTATTATGCCCGCCGCACACGCGCCGACAGCTTCGAACACGTCTTGGACTGACAGGTCTTTGCCCTTGTGATTTCCGGGCATGATAGAGCCGCCGTAAAGCACCACGCCGGGAATGTTCATTCGCGCTAGAGCCATGCCCGCCGCTGGGATGGTCTTGTCACAGGCGACCAGAATAATCACGCCGTCGAGCGAGTGACCTTTCACGGCAAGTTCAATCGAGTCCGCAATTACTTCGCGGGACATGAGAGAGGCGCGCATGCCTTCACTGCCCATGGTAATGCCGTCGGACACGGCGATAGAGTTGAAATCAACGGGGGTCCCGCCCGCTGCGCGGATGCCGGCTCGGACGGGGACGGCTAGCTTGTCGAGGTCCATATTGCACGGACCCATATTGGTCCACGTGTTGAACACGGCAATGATGGGGCCGTCGAAATTATCATCATCCATGCCCGTAGCACGAAGCATGGCTCGCGCTGCAGCGCGGCTTGGGCCTTTAACGATAGCGTCCGAACGCTTTGTCATAATCTCTCTCTTTTTTGTTTCCCGGTCGTTTCACGAATTTTCGCTAAAAAATTCGTTCCACTTCTCGCCTCTTCATTTGCCACAAAAAAACCCGCTCAAATCGGAGCGGGTTATTTTAGGTTTGTTATTCGTCCTAAATCCCGCCGGGTACTCCAATGAGTACAAGCACAGTAATCACCACAAGGAGGATAACAGGCAGAACGGAAACTTGCGCTTTCGCAGCAACTTTTACCTTCGGCTCATCATATTTGTGGTCTGGACGCATATTGTTTTTTTGGAGTATCCTCTAGTTTCCCAATCCTTTTAATCTATTATTAAGGGGGCACACAAGGGAAAAATTTACTCGCTACGGGGTAATCGGCGCAATTTCGCGCAAATATTTTGGCTGTTAAGCCAAAGCCTTAGCAAAACTTGCCTTTAAATCTGTAATCAAGTCCGCTGTGTCCTCGAGTCCGACGGACAAGCGGATAAGATTGTCTTTTATGCCGGCTATTTCACGCGCCTCAACGGCCATTCCGCGGTGGGTCATGGTCGCAGGATGACAAATAAGACTCTCTACACCGCCAAGGCTTTCGGCGAGTTGGAAGATGGAGGTGTTTTCAAGCACGGTCTTCGCCATGTCGCGCCCGCCTGTAAGCTGGAATGACAGCATCGCGCCGGGGCCGGATTGCTGTGACTTCATCAGCTTATGGCCCGGATCAGATTTGAGGCCCGGATAGAAGACATGCGCGACTGTGTTTTGTTTCACGAGCCATTTGGCAATTTCGCCTGCACTTTTCTCGGCAATATCCATGCGGGCGTGGAGTGTTCTCATGCCGCGCAGCGTCAGAAAGCTATCAAACGGCGCGCCGGTCACGCCTGTGCAATTCGCCCACCACGCAAGCTGTTCACCGAGTTCGGCGTCTTTGGCGACCACACAGCCGCCGACGACATCGCTATGGCCGTTGAGATATTTCGTGGTTGAATGGACGACAAAGTCTGCACCCAAATCAAGCGGCTTTTGCCGCGCGGGGGAGAGGAACGTATTATCGACCATGGACAGCGCGCCAACCGCACGGGCGGCTTTGCAGATAGCGGCGACATCAACCAAGCGCATCAGTGGATTTGAGGGTGTTTCAATCATCACTAGCGAGGGGTTTTGTGAGAGCGCGTCTTTCACGGCGGCCTTGTCGTTTTGATCAATGAACAGCACTTTCGCGCGTCCTTGCTTGGCGCGGTATGTGAGGAGGCGGTGCGTCCCGCCGTAACAATCGTGAGGCGCAACGATGAGTTCGTCATTATTGAGAAGGTTCGTGACCAGATCAATCGCCGCCATGCCGGACGCGGTCACAATGCCGCGCGCGCCGTTTTCAAGCTCTGCAATGGCTTTACCCAGCGCCTCCCGGTTTGGATTCCCGCCCCGCCCGTAATCATACGGCCCCATATCCTCGAAGCCATTGAAGTTATAGGTTGAGGACAGGTAAAGCGGCGGACTGACCGCGTTGTAAGCACTATCCGTCCCAATATCGGCTTGCACGGCTTGGGTGCGGGATGATTTTTTAGAGGTCATTTTTAATATTTTCTTTTTTAACACTTTTGGGATGATTAGTTAGAGTAGAGATTAAGGCGGCAAAAAATGCGATAACTAAGTCTGCAGGCAGCCAGAATTTCATTTCACTAAAAAAATCGGCTTCGTTAGACAATGATTTAATCGCAAACACAAATACACTCGCCATCAAAATGAGTATTGCGAAAACGACATAAGTCTTAAGAAATAGCTTGAGGTTATCAATCGATTTTCTACTCATAAGTAGTTACAACCCTTTACAAAACTCAGCCAATCTCGGGGTCATGACATCATATTCCTTGAGGAACGCATCATGCCCAAACAGAGACGTGAAGGTGAACAGCTCACTCTCGCCCGCCAGCCTATCCCGCAGCTCTCGCATATCGGGGAGGGGGGCGAGTTGGTCGGAGATGGCAGACATCAGCAGCGTCGGCGTGGTGATTTTTTCCGGGTCGACGCGGTGCAGGTCGATGGATTCTGACAAAGCGAGAAACCGCTCCGCATCCATCTGTTCGGCGAAGGCATCGCCGCGTGAGCCGAGATAATCACAGATGTCAAACTTGGACGGAGAGGTCGCCGTTTCATTCAGGGCGAAGCGGTCTGAAAACTCTTCCGGCGTGCGGTAGGTTGTCATGGCCAGCTCGCGGGCGAGTTTCAAGCCTTCTTTTGGGCGGCCTGCTTCTATGCCGAGGCGGACAATCCGGCGCTGTATGCCGCGCCAGCCCACGCCAATGGGATAGGGCTTATGCCCCGCGCCAATCACGCAGAGCCGCGCGACGCGCTCTGGGTATTTCTGCGCAAACGCCAACGCGGTCATGCCCCCATAAGAACTTCCAATAATCGCGGCGAGTTTTTTAATCTTGAGATGGTCGAGCAAGGCGAGGATGCGGTCGGCCTGATCTGTTGTTGTGATACAATCCGGGCGGTTCTCACTTTCCACGGCTGGGGCGAAGTCATAGCCGAGCACTTGAAACTTATCGATATCTATCGGCCCGCCGCTCCGCACGAGCGTCGACCACCAGCCTCTATCCTCGCGTCCGCCATCCGCCACAAACCGCGTGGCTGAAATACCGCCCATGACCAAAATCACCGGCGCGCTTTCACCGTTTTTGGCAGGCCCGTACATCCGCGCTTTCACAACATCGTCTTTTAAAACGCAGCCGCGCCCGAGCGTATTATCGCCAAGCTTTACATCGATGTCGCGCGCCATAAGGCTCTCCGGTTTGGTGCTGACTGCGAGAGAAAGAGGAGCGGGCGCGGGGCCGTATCATCTTTCGAGGACTAAAAGTCTCCCGCAGGATTTAGCACCGTTTGTGTCTACACAAGGTTGCTCCAACGTCTACGGGCCTGTCCCTCAGTTGGTCGTGATGAAATGTGGATATGCGCGAGAAAGTGTGAACGGTCAAGAGGCTGTTGCCTTAACTCGTCGGGATACCCTTTTTCCAGATGAGTCCGATAAAGCCGCCTTTCGTGCGAGGGAGCAAGATGAGGCTGACAACAATCGCCACGAGCGAGAGCACAAGTCCGGGGATCCAGCTTGGCGTATCTGGATTTTTCATAAAGAAATGAAAGAACGGCGCGACGACATGCCCTGTGATTAAAATCGTGAGCCAAGCGGGCGCATCATCCGCGCGGACCTCAACCCATTCTTCGCCGCAAGAGGCGCAATTATCGACGGGCTTGAGGTAAGCCCGGTATAATTTGGCCTCACCGCATTTCGGGCATTGGCCCTTAACGCCGCGCCATATGGCTTGCTTCGTCGTGGGGAGTTGCCATGTAATCTGTTGAGTCATGACGCTCGCATACCGTAAATTTGCGGTCATAGCATCGCGTCAATTGCCGCAGGGACTTTAAATAGCCTCATCCTGAGGCGTCGCCTATGTATTTGCGGTTAAGCAAATGACAAAGGCGGCGGGACTCGAAAGGCGAGGCGCTTGGTGCTATCTTACGATTTGCATTTCTATCGATCCTTCGAGTCCACGAACCGTCTCGTGACGGCTCGTCCTTAAGATGAGGTATATGTTGGGTGCGCAAAACTCATACGCATGTTGACTCTCAGGCGAGGCGATATTAGCAAACTCCCCCATAGCGCCGATTTGGCATTCCGCTTGCGGGCGCTCATATAAATTCTGCTAAAGAAAGAGACTTACATGCCTGTTCCAACAATCGTTCTCAACTTCGGCCACAGCGTCCTGCGTTCGCTTGATGACTACACAAATGCCGCATCCGAAATTTACCGCCAATACCGCCAAGGTAATAATGTTGTCGCGGTGACATCCGCGCAGGGTGATCAGACGGATGTGCTTATGGCCGAGGCCCGCCGCATTGGTCCGAACGGCACCGCGAATAACCTGCCGGAACTCATCGGTCTCGGCGAGCGCCGTTCCGCGGCTCTCCTCGCTCTGGCATTGGAGCGCATCGGCGCGCCGGCTTTTGTGCGTCAGGCGAGAGATCTCGGTTTAAAAGCTGTTGGCCCGAATACTGACGCGGAACTTGTAGCGCTGGATAAAGCACAACTCGAACTGGATTTGAAAAATCATGACATTGTGGTGATGCCCGGCTTTGTCGCGATTGGCGAGAACGACCGCCCCGTACTGCTAGGCCAAGGCGGGGCGGATATGACGGCGCTTTATGTGGCGCAGGCTCTCGGCGTGAAAGCGCTATTACTCAAAGACGTCGACGGTGTGTATGAGCACGACCCGAAAGACAGCGGCCCCTCGCCGAAACGCTATGCGCAAATTTCTTGGGAAGACGCCAAGACCCGCGCGGATGTTTTGGTCGCGTCTAAGGCGCTTGCATTTGCCCACGACAACAAACTTGAATTTGATATCGGCACGCCGGGCATTCCTTTTCATACGACAATCGGTGCGAAGACGACGAAACCTAAAACGCCGAGAACCGCGAAGAAACTCCGCGTCGCCATGCTCGGCTGCGGCGTTGTCGGCGGCGGGGTCTACCGCCGCGTGGAAGCCAATTCCGACCGTTTTGAAATCGTGAAAATCATGGTGCGGGATATCAAAAAATATACCGACCAAGGATACAAGCGCGAGATACTCACAACAGAGTTTGCTGACCTTGCCGCGAGCCAACCGGATATCTTCATTGATGTCTCAGGTGGCGTGGAGCCTGCGCTCTCCCACACTAAAGCCATGCTCAAATCTGGCGTGCATGTGGTCAGCGCAAATAAGCAGGCCATGGCCGCAGGAAGTCAGGCGCTTCTCGATTTTGCGATTAAGCATAAAACAATTCTTGCATTTTCCAGCGCGGCGGGCGGGGGCATGCCTGTCCTCGAAATGTGCCGCCGAGAGAGCGGGCGTATTGTCCGCGTCGAAGCGTTGCTCAACGGCACAACCAATTACATGCTCGACGAAATCCGAAGTGGGAAGTCTTACGCGGAAGCCCTGAAAGAAGCGCAAGATAAAGGGTTCGCGGAAGCTGACCCGTCCGGCGACGTGAACGGCTCTGACGCGGCGGCGAAAATTCGTCTGGTTGCATTATTAGGTTTCGGAGAAGAAATTAAGCTCGAAGATATTCCATGCGACACCATTGAAAACTACGTCCCTAAAACGCCGCCTAAAGGCGTTGTAAAACGGGTGGCCTCTGCGTGGCGGCATAAAGGCGGTTTCGATACGGCGTTGGAGCTTAAAGACTTGTCCCCGAATAGTTTTATAGCTCAAGCTGACGGCGAAGAAGCCCATGCTATTTTCTATTTCGACGACGGTGATGAATACCGTATTCGGGGTAAGGGGGCTGGCCGCTGGCCCACCGCCGAAGCCGTCATGGCCGACCTGTTCGATATTTTAGCAACTTATTTCTAGGAACCTAATGCATAACCACGCGATTATACATATATGACAGATAACCCCATTATTCTTTGGTTTAGGCGCGACCTGCGCATTACAGACAATCCTGCTTTGTCCCGGGCCGCTGATACAGGCAAGCCTATCATTGCTGTGTTTATCGACGAGAGCGATGCGGACAAGCCCTTGGGGGCTGCGAGCCTTTGGTGGCTGCATTACAGCCTCACATCTTTGATGAATGATTTGGATGTTCCGCTTATTTTGCGGCGTGGTCAGGCGGCAGACATTCTGGATGAATTAATTCAAGACACAGGCGCGGATCATGTAGTGTGGAATCGCCGTTATGAGAAAGACGGGATTGAACGGGATACAGTAATTAAATCTGCGCTAACAGACCGCGGTCTCAAGGTTGAAAGTTTCAAAGCCAATCTTTTAAACGAACCCTGGGAAGTTAAAACCAAGTCGGATACCTATTACAAAGTTTTCACGCCCTATTGGCGCGCTGCCCGCGAAGTGTTCACGCCGGACGCGCCGTTATCTGCGCCTAAAAATATGAACGCCTATGCGGATGATTTGAGAACGGATAAATTGGAGGATTGGAAGCTTCTCCCAACCCGTCCGGATTGGGGCTCGAAAATGTTGCCTTATTGGACGCCGGGGTCCGAGGGTGCGCGCGAGGCTTTGACCGAATTTTTAAACGGCCCCGTTCAGACCTATACGAATGACCGCAATCGCCCCGATAAAAAAGGGACGTCCAAATTATCTCCGCATCTGGCGTTCGGCGAAATCTCTCCGCGCGAGATTTGGCAGGCATGTGAGAGCGTCGAGCAAACAGATAAATTTATGTCAGAAATTGGTTGGCGGGAGTTTTCGTATAATCTGCTTTATCACAACCCGAATTTGGCGACTGAAAACTTCCGGTCTGATTTCGATGCCTTTCCTTGGAAGAAAGATAACGAGGCGTTGGAGCGCTGGCAGGCCGGACAGACGGGGTATCCATTTGTGGACGCCGGTATGCGCGAGCTCTGGCAGACGGGCTGGCAGCATAACCGCGTGCGCATGGTCACCGCGAGTTTCTTGATTAAACATTTAATGCTCGATTGGCGCCGCGGCGAGGAATGGTTCTGGGATTGCCTCGTTGATGCTGACCCCGCCAGTAACGCGGCGAGTTGGCAATGGGTGGCCGGGAGCGGGGCTGACGCTGCACCTTATTTCCGGATATTTAATCCCTTCAGCCAAGGCGAGAAATTTGACAAGAACGGAGATTACGTTCGCCGTTATGTGCCTGAGCTTAAAGACCTCCCCAACAAATACCTCAACCGTCCTTGGGAGGCCCCGGAAGACGTTCTTGAGAAAGCGGGTGTTGTTTTAGGTCAGACTTATCCGAAACCCATCGTCGATCACAAAGCGGCGCGCGAGCGGGCCTTGGCAGCTTACAAAGAAACGCGCGCTGAAAAGAAGTAGCGGAACAATAACGCCAAAGTGATTGTCATGTCATAGGGTGTGAGAGTAGGTAACAGTCATGAAAAAATCATCACTCCTTGTCAGCGCCGCTTTTTTGGCCGCCTGTTCCTCCGCCCAGTCCACGGAAGCCTCTTCTGAAGACAAACCGGCACCTGCACCTGTCGCCGCCTCTGGCCAAACCGATACGGCCATTCTCGCAGGGGGGTGTTTTTGGTGTGTGGAGTCGGATTTTGAAAAATTCCCGGGCGTTATCGAAGTTGTGTCCGGCTACACGGGCGGTGACATGCTTAACCCGACATACCGTAATCATGGGCAGCACATTGAGGCCGCAGAGATTACATTTGATCCGGCACAAGTGACTTATAAACAGATCGTGGATCATTACTGGATCACCATTGACCCCACAGACCCTTACGGTCAGTTCTGTGATAAGGGCAACGCCTACACGACAGCGATTTTTGCAAGGCCGGATCAGATTGATATTGCGAAAATGTCTAAAGAGATGATTGAAGCCAATAAGCCTTTTAAAGACCCTATTGTGACACCCGTCCGCGAAGCTAAAACTTTTTGGGACGCAGAGGACTATCATCAGGATTATTACAAAAAAAATCCTCTAAAATATAAATATTATCGCAATGGCTGCCGCCGTGATAAAACACTGTCTAAGCTATGGGGCGATAAGGCAACTTCGTATAAATAACTACTTATCCCGTCCTGTGGTCGGGGTGTAATTATACCCCGCCCACAATTTGAGCTTGCGCCGTTTCCCGCCGCCCAGATCAATGTCGAGCGGTGTCAGGGGCACAAGCTGGTCGAAATCTGACCGTAATTCATCCTCATAATTGTTATAGTAATTAATTACAAGCACGGGTCCGGATGTCGCGGCGAGGGGCGCACTGAGTTCTGCGTGGTTTTCCGGGGCGGCTTGGTACATCCACATTTTGAGCGGCAGTGTGTCTTCCAGGCCGTAATATTTTAAATCATAATAAATGATACGTTTGTCCGCCGCCACGATTTGATAACTTTTCCCGTCATGGCCTTTGGCAATGACCTCTTCGAGCGCAGTAACTGTTGCCGGCCACGCGCGCAGACGTTTCACACTATTCGCGAGGCCTAAAGCGTTTCCGAAACTTGGGATAAGCATCCCCGCTACGGCCACAAGGCAAATCATTGATTGAACCGCTATGCCGCCCGTAAGCCAATGTTTTACCTTAGGCCACATTTTCACGCAATAATGCGCGGTCAACATGGAGCCTGCGACATAGGTTGTCACAGCCCAGTTGGCATTGGCCCGGGAGATCAACGCCTCAATTGAAATGATTATGAGAGGACTGAGTCCAAATGCGGCCACCCACTTTGCGGGGACGTCGAGCTTACCTTTCAGGGCCGCGATTAGCGCAAGAACATATAGCCCTAAAGGAACGGGGCCAAAGACAGCCAACTGCTCAAGCCAAAACTCCAGCAGTTCAGCGGGATGAAACGGAATGCCGCTTTGTAGGTTTGCATTGGCAGCTGTGTGCGAGAGCGTGGCGAAATTATTATTGACGTTCCACATAATGTTCGGGACGAGTATCAAAAAGCTTATGGCCCCGGCCATGATGCCTTGCCCAGATAATATATGTTTACGGGTTGCGGTATCAAAGAGTGCGGCGAGGCCTAGGGCTGGCAAGAAGAATAGCATGGCATATTTAGCGAGCATCCCGATACCAACCGCGAGGCCGAGCTGCACAGCGCGCGACCAATTCGGGGCCTCCCGTAAATGTAGCCACGCATTCATCGCTACGGCCCAGCAGAGCAGGAGCGGAACGTCGGTGCTGACAATGCCGGACGAGAGCCACAGCGCGGGCATGAGCAGATAAATTGCAGCCGCCCAGAACCCTGTCCACGCGTCTTTAAACGCGAACCTCGCCGTGCGAAAAATCACATAGGCGGTGATAGAATGCAGCACGGGGGAGGAGAGACGGACGGCCCATTCCGCATCTCCAAAAATACTGGTGGTGACCCAAATAACCCACGCAATAAGCGGGGGTTTTGTGAAATATCCCCAATCTAAATCTTTGGACCAAGCCCAATATTGCGCTTCGTCACCGTGCAACCCCAAAGGCGAAGCTACCATGCCGGCAAGACGGAACAAAAATAGGCCCGTAATCAATAAAATGACGAACTTATGTGACTTAGGGGCGTGAACGGGCGAATCCATACCGCTTAATGCCAAGTGACAGGCCTCAACGCTAGAGGAAAGGTTAGGATAGTGTTGCACGCCACAACACCAAATATTAAGGCTCTGCGTGTACTCATTCACATCAAGAATACTGATTTTAGTGAAGGTTATTGAAGTTTTAATGATGTTGGGTCGCAAGCATATCAAATTTATAGTCGCGTTGGGTCTCGTCAACGGACTGTCAGGATGCGGCGCCCTTGGTATTCATAACCCTGATCACGGACGTCTTCTCGCAACAGGCGGCGTCAGCCAAGTTGAAGGCGCGGCGGGGAGCGGTTTAAGTCCGTGGGCCCTCATTTCAGGCTACGGCAGCGAGGATTCTATTGGCGGGGCGGCATATTATACACAATCAAATCTGGATGATTTTAAATTTCAAAGCGCAGGCGGATCCGTCGGGATCAAAGACCGCGTTGAAATTTCTTACGCAAAACAAACCTTCGATACGGGTAGCACGGGGCCAAAACTGGGTCTTCGCGGTAGTTATAAATTTAAACAAGACATTATCGGGGCCAAGGTCCGCGTACTCGGCAATGCAGTCTACGATCAAGACACATGGATGCCGCAAGTGTCCGTCGGCGCGCAATATAAAAAAGCCAGCGACCCGGCCTTGCTCCGCGCTTTGGGCGCAAGGAATGACGAAGGGCTGGATTTCTACGCCTCTGCGACCAAATTAGCGCTCAATAAAAATCTCCTTATCGGCGCAACTTTGCGCGGTACAAAAGCGAACCAGCTCGGCTTGCTCGGTTTTGGCGGCGATAAAAACAATAAGTACAAAATGCAATTCGAAGGTTCCGCAGCCCTAATGCTGGCGAAGAATGTCGTTGTCGGCGCGGATTACCGCACAAAACCGGACAATCTCGGTTTTGCCAAAGAACAAGATGCCAAAGCCGCCTATATTGCTTTCTTCCCGAGCAAGCATCTCTCCGTTACGCTTGCCGGTGTGGATATGGGTGATATCGCTCTGCAGGGCCGTCAACGGGGTGGATATGTCTCTATTCAAACAGGGTTTTAAAATGAAATTAATTTCAAAGTTTCTTCTGACAGGGGTGATCGCTTTTTCGCTAGCAGGCCCGGCTCTCGGCGGTGATAAAGAAACGCTCTATGATCAACTCGGCGGCGATAGCGGCGTAACGGCGATTGTCGATGGTACATTCGACCGCGCATTGGCCGATAAGCGTATCGGACATACATTCTCAGAGTCGAATGTTGAGCGGGTCAAAGGGCTCGTTGTTGAGCAAATCTGTAATCTGGCAGATGGCGGCTGCGAATATACAGGCGTGGATATGGCCAAGTCGCACCGCGGTCTTGAACTCACCTCCATGCATTTTCATGCCTTTGTTGAAGTCATGCAAAAGGCGATGGACGAGGAAGAGGTGCCTTTTACCGTCCAAAACCAATTACTGGCCCTCCTCGCGCCGATGCATCGTGATGTTGTCCATCCGGAAAAACATCCCCAATTTAAACGCAAGAAAAAGTAAACCCCCACGCAGTGCTCAACAATGTTTTCAAAGTTCTGATCTCTATCCGGGCGAAACTATTTTTTGGTTTCTTCGCCATGGCGGCATTGATCGTTTTGTTGGGCGGTTACTCTTATGTGTCCATTGGACAAGCTGAAAGAGTTGTCCAAGACACGTATGACCGCCCGCTTATGGCGATTAATTTCGCACGGTCATCAAGCCAGAAGCTTGCGCAAATTAAAATTAAAACACAAGATATTCGAGTAGCTGTGGCGATGGGTAAGCCTTACGATATAGAGGGTTACCAAGAACTTCGAGAAGAGGCTCACTCTGATCTTCTTATTGCCCGTGAACGCTCTATCGCGCCTAAGGCTGAACAGTTTTTTGATGAAATTGACGCCCTACGTGCAGAATGGGCGACCGTCACTCAGGGGCAGGTCCTCATAGAAGATGGACCGGCTATGCAACGCTCCAAAGAGATATATGAGCAGATATCTGAAAACCTAGATATTATAGTCGAGCTTCAAACCAATGAAAGTTTCCGGCAACAAGAAGCCTCGATCAACAACATGAAGAAAATTGAGACCTATGCCTTAGGGGCCATGCTCATCGCTCTTCTTATGACAGTCTTGATATCGGCCTGGATTGCGGTGACAATTATTTATCCCCTTAAAGCTGCGGCCATAGCGGCCCGTAAAATTGCAGCTGGAAACTTGGATGCGGAAATCCCCAAAGGCGGGGCCGACGAAACCGGTGTTCTTCTGAAATCTATGAATGTCATGCAAGATAACATTCGCGCCCGCATGGACGCTGAAAAAAGTTTACGAACACTCGCTCAAGTTCGCCTGGCTGAGTCTCTGGAAAACTCTAAAGACGCAGTTCTTTTGACAGATGCGGACGGGAAAATAATTCTCGCGAACGGGGCCCTTCGCGCTATGTTTCCCTCTCTGGGACAGATAAACCTTACGGATCAATTTTACCTGGATCTTTTCCAAGTCGACGGCGTTTCGCGGACTGAACGCTGCCGTTTATTTCCAGATGTAAATGAGCTTGAATTTGCAGATGGCCGCTGGGCTCGGGTCAACGCGTCTAACACGGCCGAAGGTGGGCGTTTAATAATTTGGACTGCGATTACCCAGTCTAAAGAGCGCGAAGTGCATTTGCGTGAAGCCAAAGACCGCGCAGAGGCAGCGGATCAGGCGAAGTCCATGTTCCTCGCCGCCATGAGCCACGAGCTCCGCACGCCGCTCAACGCCGTCATCGGCTTTTCTGATATAATTAAATCACAAAGCCTGGGGCATATTGATAATGAGAAATATGTGGAAATGGCGGGCTTGATTTCGCAAAGCGGCGCGCATTTGCTGCACATCGTGAGTGACGTTCTTGCGATTTCAGATGGCCGCGATACAGAATCTCTTTCCTCAGAAGTCGAGCCTATAGATATGGCGGATGTCGCGAAATTCTGTGCGGCGACTGTTGAGAAGAAAGCGGCGGATAAAGATTTGACATGTATCTATGTGCCGCCGCCTCAGCCATTGATGGTCAAGGGCGACCGCGTGCGATTGCAGCAAATATTGCTCAATGTGTTAAGTAACTCGATTAAATATAACAGGCCTAACGGGGTTGTAAAAGTTAGCTTTGGGAGCTCTACGAACGGGCAAGTGCGTTTGCATGTGACGGATACAGGTATCGGTATTGCTGAGGCGGATATGGCCCGAATTTTCGAACCTTTCGTGCAAGTCGATAATAGCGCTACGCGGCAATATGAAGGTGTTGGGCTTGGGCTGCCTATCGTGAAGAAATGGACGGAGCAGCACGGCGGCACGTTAGAAGTTCGCTCCAAGCTCGGCCAAGGCACACAGGTGACAATTTCCTTGCCACTTTTAAGCGGATCGCAATCTTTGTCTGTTACTCAAGCCGCATGAAAACTTTAAAATTATCTATCGGTGTGGCTATGGCTGCAATTTTCACGGGTTCACTCGCACTCGCTAGCGCGTCGACGGAAGATCACGTTATTTCTCAAAAGAAACGTAAATACACGCCGGGCGCCATAACTATCAAAGCAGGCGAAACAATCAAAATCTTAAATGATGATATGTTCCTGCATCATACCTATATTCGTCATGCAAATATGAAATACGATTCCGGTTCTATGGAAGAAGGCGACGAGATTGATATCTTGTTCAAAGAAAAAGGGGCCTATGATGTCCTTTGCAAGATCCATCCTAAGATGAAACTTGAAGTTACCGTCGAATAGACTTTCTTCGAAGGTCTCCTACGGGATTTTATATTCCTTATCAACAATCGCGCGGAACGCAGGTTTTGCATTGCCGTCCCGGTCATACAGGAGCGGATAATTCGTGCGCGTCACAGGATTTGTGTTCAGCCATGAGTCGGAATCCTTGAGGCCCCAAACTGTTACAGACTTTACACTGCTGCGCGCCTCGAACCCTTGAAACAAATCCCGGTACATTTGCGCTTGTTTGCGGGCGAGCTCTGCGGGCAGGGCGTCGCCGTAATCCGGGTCGCAATTCGTACCCGTTTCATAACACGATCCCGGATCGGCATAAGCGTTAATATCGAGTTCGGTGATGTGGTTTGTCAGGCCTTCAAACATATTGTCGACATCGTCGACAGCTTGCAAAACGTCGCTGACCAAAGATTTTGGCGCGAATAAATGCATTTGATGCCCCACGCCGTCCAGGGGAATATTCCGGTCTTTCAGGTCTTGGACAACGGTCAAAAGGCGCGCGCGTTTCTCAGGCAATTCCGTGCTGTAATCATTGATAAACAAAAATGCGCTTGGGTCAGCGGCGCGCGCGGCTTCAAACGCCCAGTCAATATAAGCTGGCCCTACAGCTTCGTACCAATTGGACTGACGATATGGAATTGCCGCATTGTCATCATCGGTGATAACTTCGTTGACGACGTCCCAAAACCGGATGTGGCCTTTGTAACGGGTCATGACAGTTGTGATGTAGTCTTCGAGCCGCGCTTTGATCTCTGCGTCCGTCCCTTCAAAGAAATAATCCGGCGTGGAGTCATGCCAGACAAGCGCGTGTCCACGGATTTGAATATTGTTCAGCTTGGCAAAATTTACAAGGGCGTCACTGGCTGTCCAATCATAAACGCCTTCGGTCGGCGCGATGTCTTGCGGTTTCATTTCAAACTCCGCCGTGATGGACGAAAACTGAGATTTTAGAATTTCAACAGCTTCAGGCTCAGCAAGCTGGCCAGCGGATATTGCCGCGCCGACAAAAAAGTTATTGCGGAACGTATCGCGTAATATGCGGTTCGGCGGAACATAGGTCGGCGTCGCCGCTACGGGCGGAGGAGGCACGGCAATGACAGGCGCTTGCGGGCTGTTAGAGCTCCCGCCACCGCCGCAAGCGATCAGCAGAAAGCCCGCCGCACCGACAAGAAATTTTAACCGTGTTCGTGCATTAATATTCGTCATCAAAATTTGCCGCCTGCCTGATTTATAATGGGCCGCAATTGAGCTTGCGGCGTGTCTCACGGGTGAATGTGCAAACCTTGTGCCATATCAGGTTTATTCTAGGCTTTGTGCCGCAGGAAACGGTGCTTGCTAAACCCCGCACAGCCATTAGATAATGCCCTTATGACAGACCCCAAAACACAACAGAGCAAAATCCGTAATTTCTCCATCGTGGCCCATATTGACCACGGGAAGTCCACGCTCGCTGACCGCTTGATTTCATTCACAGGCGGACTGACCGACCGCGAGATGTCCGAGCAAGTGCTCGATAATATGGACATCGAAAAAGAGCGCGGGATTACGATTAAGGCCCAGACCGTTCGCCTCGATTACACCGCCAAGGACGGCGAGACATATGTGCTCAATTTGATGGACACGCCGGGACATGTGGATTTCGCCTATGAAGTCTCGCGTTCGCTCTCCGCCTGTGAGGGGTCGATATTGGTTGTCGATGCGTCTCAGGGCGTTGAGGCGCAGACCCTCGCCAATGTTTATCAAGCCATCGAGCATAACCACGAAATTGTGCCGGTCCTAAATAAAATCGATTTGCCTGCCGCAGAACCGGACCGCGTGAAAGCGCAGATCGAAGATGTTATCGGTATTGACGCCAGCGAAGCTGTTGAATGTTCGGCCAAGAACGGTATCGGCATTGAAGACGTGCTCGAGGCTATCGTCACGCGCCTGCCTGCGCCGCTCGAAATGGACCCGGACGCGCCGCTCAAAGCTATGCTCGTAGATGCGTGGTACGACACCTATATGGGCGTGATTGTTTTGTTCCGCGTCATCGAAGGTACGATCAAAAAAGGTCAGCGCATCCGCACCATGAACACTGGCGCAAGTTACGTCGTCGATAAAGTCGGTGTGTTCCGCCCCAAACCCGAAGATGTCAAATCCGTCGGCCCGGGCGAAGTTGGGTTCTTTACGGGATCCATCAAAGAAGTCGCAGACGCGGCGGTGGGCGATACGATTACGGACGATAAACGCCCGACCGAAATTGCGCTCGAAGGGTTTAAGCCGGCGCAGCCTGTTGTCTTTTGCGGTATCTTCCCGGTCGACGCGGCCGACTTTGAAGACCTGCGCGCCGCCGTCGGCCGCCTGCGCCTGAACGATGCGAGCTTTAGCTACGAGATGGAAACATCCGCTGCGCTTGGCTTTGGCTTTCGCTGCGGCTTCCTCGGTCTGCTGCATTTGGAAATTGTCCAAGAACGCCTTGAGCGCGAATTTGACCTCGACCTCATCACGACGGCTCCGTCCGTTGTTTACACGCTGATGATGCGCGACGGTACAGATATGCAACTGCACAATCCGGCCGACATGCCGGACGTGATGCATATCGAAGAAATCCACGAGCCATGGATCAAAGCAACCATCATGACGCCGGATGATTATCTCGGCGGTATTCTGAAACTTTGCCAAGACCGCCGCGGCGTTCAAACCGCGCTGACTTACGTTGGTTCCCGCGCTATGGTCGAATATGAATTGCCGCTCAATGAAGTCGTCTTCGATTTCTATGACCGTCTGAAATCTGTGTCCAAAGGCTATGCGAGTTTTGACTACCAAGCCATCGGCGTGCGTGCCGGTAACCTCGTGAAAATGAGCATCCTTGTCAACGGAGACCCTGTCGATGCGCTCTCCATGTTAGTACACAGAGACCGCGCCGAGAGCCGGGGCCGCCAAATGTGCGAGAGGCTCAAAGACCTCATCCCGCGCCACTTGTTCAAGATACCCGTGCAGGCCGCCATAGGCGGCAAAGTCATCGCCCGAGAAACCATCGCCGCCATGCGTAAGGACGTGACCGCGAAATGCTACGGCGGCGACGCGTCCCGTAAACGCAAACTGCTGGATAAGCAGAAAAAGGGTAAAAAGCGTATGCGCCAGTTCGGGAAAGTGGAAATCCCGCAAGAAGCGTTTATCGCGGCGCTTAAGATGGACGATGGATAGTAGCTGGGTAGCCCGGTAGCGAATTGCTGGAGGACATGTTTTAACCAGAACAATTACATCCCTCAATGTGCGGGGGGAACAGGGAGGGGATAAACTCTCCTGTTTTAGGGTGCATGTATAGCCAGTGCGGATTGTGCTCTTCTATGAGGTTTATCTTCCACTCGCGGTAATATTTCTTGAGGGTTTTCTCGCGCTGGATGGCATCTATAATTAAATCGTATTCTTCAAAATAAACGAGGCTGTGGATGCCGTATTTCGAGGTATGTCCCGGGACAAGACTGTTCTAATGTTCCCACTGGCGTTGCGGCAAGTCGCTCGTCATACCGATATAGATGGAACCGTTCTTTTGTGAAGCCAGCCTATAAACGATGCCTGTTTCATTGGTCTAAGGCCTGCACATGGATCCCCGGCACAAGGCCGAGGATGACGGAGTGAGAAGTATGTGAGACCTGAAACATAAGATGAACGTATAAGTTGCGATATCTTATCGCAAGGCTTAGTCATAGTGCCTTATTCACCGCGCTCGTGACTGCTATTTTCTCGCGACACGGCAATCTATCCTGCTAATATCCCTTAACCCCACTTTACGCATAAAGCCCCATACATGAAACGCCTGCTTAGTCTCCTTGCCCTACCAGTCCTCGCCCTAACGGCCTGCGCGGGGAATCCTGTTAATGCTGTCCCTGTTACCGGGTTCGATTCTGAAAAGTATCTTGGGACGTGGTATGAGATTGCGCGGATGGATCATTCTTTTGAAAAGGGATTGTCCAATGTGACGGCGAATTATTCCAAGCGTGATGACGGTAAAATTACGGTTTTGAATAAGGGCTATAAGGACAAGAGCGGCAAATTTAAGGATGCCAAGGGTAAGGCTAAATTCGCGGTCAATGATACAACCGGACATTTGAAAGTTTCGTTCTTTGGGCCATTTTACGGCGACTATATTATCTTTGGTATGGACAAAATAAATTACCAACATGCTTATGTCAGCGGCGGGAAAGATAACTATCTCTGGCTGCTTGCGCGCGGGCCCCGGATTAGCGAAAACATAAAGAATGATTTCCTCGCTAAGTCCACGGCTTTGGGCTATCAAACAGACGAACTCATTTGGGTTGACCACTCTCTCAATAAGGAATTGCCATGACAACATTGACCCCCGGAGATGTCGTACGCTTGAAATCGGGCGGGCCTAAAATGACAGTCTTGGAATCCGGCGGCGAAATTGCGATCTGTAAGTGGTTTGACCGGAACGGGAAATTACATTCCGAGAGCTTCGCCGTGGCGTTACTCGAAGCCTTTATCGCGCGCCCAAAACCCGCGGCCATCCCAGAGCAAAATTCCGCAGCGAGCTAAGACGCTTTATCCATTGGGATTGGCGTGGCCATAATGGCCGGTGTTTCCTGCCAGACGGTTTCCGTGGACGCTGTCGAAGTATTTAAGGTGTAAGAGAACAAGCTTCCGCCGCCCAGAATACTTTGGACGCTCATGCCGCCGCCCATGGCTTCAATCATCTCTTTAGCAATCGCGAGACCCAAACCCGTGCCTTGCTTTTCTGACGCAAGGCTATTGTCGACTTGTTCGAAGCGGTCAAAAATGCGATCAATATCTGTTTTTGGAATACCGATGCCAGAGTCGCGGACAAACACATTTAAGCTGAATATGTCCGGCGTCGATTGCACGCCTTTAACAAAAATTTCGACGGCGCCGTGCTCGGTAAACTTTACCGCATTGCCGATAAGGTTACTAGTGACTTGGCGCAGGCGTCCCTGATCCGCAAAGATTTGGGACGGCACATTCACATCATATTGGAGCTGAAGTTGAATATTTTTCTTCATGGCTGCTGGGCGGTTGAGCTCGGTCAGGGAGGTAATCATGGCGCGGAAGTCAAAGTAATCAGATTTAATTGTAATCTTCCCGGCGTCTAATCGCGAGAGGTCCAAGACATCATTGATGATCGTGACGAGGCCCGTGCTGCAACCATTGACGATTTGGGCATATTGTTTCTGAGTCGGATTTAATTCAGTCCGAAGCAAGAGCTCCGACATACCAATAACGCCGTTTAGAGGTGTGCGTAGCTCGTGGCTCATATTCGCCATAAACAGGGATTTTGATGCATCGGCCGCGCGGGCTTTCTGCGCGCTTTCTTCCAAAGTGTCGAAAAGCTTGTACATGTTATAGCTGAAGATCGACACAATCAGGGCCACCAGCACAAAGGCGATAGACGCCTGCACAGCGCGTTGCAGATTGCGAGCGTCATATATATCCATATCCACAGGCAAGGCGGGGCCTGCGCTTGTAGAGACTCCGTAAAGCAGCCAAATGAACGTGACCGAGACGACAGAATAGCTGATGACCATGCGCCACCCGCTAATGAACCCGCTCATAATCACGCCTGTAATCATAAGGGGCAGTAAAGCCGTGTTGATGCCTGTCGCCTCCTGGAAAGCAGAGGCAGCAATACCGCCAAATATCAATAAGGTATAGCCTGCGGTAAATAGATAAAACTTTTTTGTGAATCGCAGCATGTGAATAAGCACGAGGACATAGGCACAAGCAATGAGCGCGATGTTGTGGTCGAGGGTCCATTCCCGGTAACTCAAAGACATGGCCGCGACATTAAAAATCTGCGTTAAGATCACAGCCCAGCCGATCATATATACGGCGCGCGCGCGCATTTTATCAGCGGCGCTGTCCGTTGAGAAAATTCGTAAGAACTGCTCGTATATATTTAATAGTTTCATTTCAACCCTCAGGTCCCCAAACCTAAGCCTCTACATAGCTGATATTAAAAAATATCCGCTTAAAGCGTAAGGTTAACAGAAATCTATTATTCGGGGTGAGTTGACGGCGTTTATTCTGCGAGTATTGTCATCCGATGAACGCGCAGAATATGCCATTCCATAGTTTCAAAGGGCTTCGGCTCCTCGCTCTTATCTTTGTGACACTCGCCTATTCTTATTGGTTTACAGCGCACGGGCCGTTCGGAAAACTGGCGACGCTTGCCCCCGGAATGCCGCTCGAAGAAGCCATGTATTACACCGGCGCGCATGCGGTGAGTGTTCTTGGCCAGCTCGACGAAGCCGGGCGAAAGGCTAAATATCTCTCGCTGGCTTGTGATGTGCCGTTTATGCTCTTATTCACGCTAATGGCAGAGGGGTTGATAGCCTTTGGTTTCCGGCATCTGGGGTTAATGGGCGCGCGCTGGCGCTTGCTATTCATTTTGCCTCTGGCTTTTTTGATGTTTGATTTTCTGGAGGATAGTTTCCTCGCACTCACACTCGCCACAGGATCCGAAGCGCTCGGGACGGTTGCGGGAATTATGACGCCGCTCAAGATGTTTACCTTCGTTCCGTCAATGCTTGTCGCCATAATTTTAGGCCTTTCAGGCTTGGCCGTGTGGCTCTCGGGTAAATCAAAACTTAAAAAACACAACTAATTTTGTGTTAAATTTGGAGTTTCTTAACCCAATCGTCCCATTTTAGAGATCACTTATGCGCGGTCAATTCGCGGCGAAAAAGGACTTTTGATATGGTTTATTTGGATTCAGAGATAAAATCTGCGCCCCGGACACGCAAGGCCACGGGCTTTGCGTTTACACTGGTTTGCGCCAGCATGCTGGCCTTAACAGGGTGTAAAACAACTCAAAATAATCCAATAAGTGCGAACGCAAATTACGGGTCTATGGGGCCTGACGCGTCCAGCGGTCAGACGTATAACGAGAATGAGCTTGGATACGCGATCTCTAATCATCTCGGCGTCACCGCAGAAAGCGCCGCTTCTGTGCTTGAGAAAATGTTCAAGGATAAAGGCCGTCCGGTCGGGTACATTACGGGCGAAGAAGGCGGCGGCGCGCTCGGTGTTGGTTTCCGTTACGGCAAAGGCACACTCTGGATGAAAGACGGCTCATCACGCAAAGTCTATTGGCAGGGCGCGAGTATTGGCCCCGATGCCGGGGGCGACGCTTCCAAAGTCTTTACGCTTGTATACGGCCTTGACGCATCAGAACAAATTTATCGCCGCTATCCCGGCGCCGATGCGAACGCATATCTCGTCGCGGGCATGGCTGTTAAATATCAGCGCGCAAACGGGATTACGCTCGCCCCAGTCCGCACAGGTATTGGCCTCCGGCTCGGCGCGAATGTCGGCTATACCAGTTACACGAAAAAACGGAATTTCATCCCACTTTAGGACGGTTCAAGACGACGGCTCCAGCCACCCCCGGTACTTAACGATGCGCCCTATCAGGGGCGCTTTGATATCAACGTGGAAATTAAACCGTCCGTCTTCAGCGTGCTCATAAACCTCTCCTCCCGGGCATAAAACCCGCGGCAGAGGCACTCCAAACACAGACCAGCATTGCGTTATATTATGCAAGCGGCCGTCCTGAACAGTAAGCGCAATTCCTATGGCAAAAGGGCCAAAGCGCTCACCCCCATCACGAAATCTGTTCCGTCCGCAAGGTCCATGTAATGCGCGCCTATGGATATGGCATAAGTGATGACGCGGTAAGGGGCCTCGCCATAAGCTTGAAACGGGCCGGAAGCGTCTACGATGATGTCGGACGTGCTAGCGCCTATCTGCGCGGCCAGATCGCCCATACGGTCAAGCTTTAGGGGGATATAAATGGTTTTATGGCCGGAGAGATCACGGCACAGCGCCTCGGCTTTATCCAAATTTCGCCCGGCAATAATCAGGGTCAACCCGGCTTCGTCTTTGAGCAATCCCGCGAGCCGTGCCCCGAATGTGCCATATCCCCCAATGATGAGTACGCGCATTATAAAAACCTGTCTTCAAAATCAGGCACATTGGCATCATCGCGCTAGCTGTAGGCGGTGGCCCTCATGCTATCTTATGTAGGTCTGATTTAGAAATCTACGACGCGGCAAAGTGTTACGGCGTTGTAATATGGGAAGTTGGAACAAGTATAGTCAATATCCGTTGATGTTGTGAACCCTAACTAAGGAGACACGCATGTCCAGCCCCGAGCACAAACAGAAAATTTGGAAACTTATTCAGGATATTAGAGTGGGAATGCTCGTGTCTGACGATGGCGGCGATTTGAATGCCCGTCCGATGACGCTTGTTCAGGACGACTATGACGGCACGTTGTGGTTCTTTACGGGCAAAGATTCAGAAAAAGTCGACGAAATCAAGAAAGACAAAGACGTCTGCCTGACATTCGCCGACAAAGACGACAGCACCTATGTGTCTCTCAGTGGTAAGGCACGCCTCTCGCAGGACAAAGCGCTGATAGAAAAGTTTTGGAACCCATTTGTCGCGGCTTGGTTCCCAGACGGAAAGTCTGATCCAAATGTAGCGCTCTTGGAGATTAAAATTAACAAAGGCGAGCACTGGAAGACCGATAAAAATGGTCTCTTGCAGCTTGTCGAGATGGCTAAGGCCAATTTTACAGATGAGAAGCCCGATCTCGGCGAGAATGAAGAGTTCGGCTAAACCTACCCTTGGGCCCCGCGGAGCTTAGCTCCGCAGGGTTCCCCCAGCTTTCGCCACCTGCGCAATGATCTTGTCCGAGACCGCGTCAATGTCCTTATCCGTTAGCGTGGCGTCTTTCGGGGCGAGGGTTACATCAATTGCGAGGGATTTGTGCCCGTCCTCGACGCCCTTACCTTCATAGATATCAAACAAGGATACGTTACTAATAAGTTTCTTATCTGCGCCTTGTGCGGCTTTAACAATATCGCCAGCCTTGACGCTTGTTTCGACGATGAAGGCAAAATCACGGTGGACAGGCATGAGTTCAGAGAGCGTGAGCGCGCCTTTGGCTTTGGATGCGGACATCTTGCCATGTTTGCTTTTTCTGGGCGCAGGAATGTTTTCCGGCCAAATCTCGAACGCCACAACGCGGCCCTCAATACCCATATTTTTAAGCACGCCCGGATGCAGTTCGCCAAAATCAGCCAAGATGTTCTTGGGCCCCATCTGTAAACGCCCCGAGCGGCCGGGATGCCAATAGCTACCTGTCGGCGTGCCGAGCTGTAGGCTGTCCACCTTCGCGCCCATAGCAGCGAGAGCATCCAAAACGTCGGCTTTGGCGGAGAGCGCGTCGATTGTATGAACGCCCGCCCAATGACGCTCAGTCTCTACGCGGCGCATGCCAGCCACGCACATGTCTTGGCCGTCTGTTTCCGTGGTGCGATAAACGGGGCCGACTTCGAACAGCGCTGCGCCGGGATAGCCTTTGTCCGCATTGCGCTGCCCGGCCAGCAAAAGATGAATGAGCGCGGACGGGCGCATTGTGTCGAGGTCGACGCTGATAGGATTATCAAGACGCATATTATCAGACCCGCCGCCAAAAAGTTTGGCATGGTCTTGCAAGGCAAATGACCACGTAATGGACTCAGAGATGCCGCGAAGCGCTAAAGCCCGGCGGGCAAGCCGCGTGCGGTTCTGCAGAAGCGTCGCCGTCGGTTCGCGCCGTCCCGGCATAGAGGGGAGGCTGACCGCGTCCAGTTTATGGTAGCCGTTTATGCGCGCAATCTCTTCGACGAGGTCTGCGCCTTCTGTGCAATCGCGTCTCCACGACGGTACGGTCACAGTCCACAGCGGGCCGCGTTTTGCCGTAAAGCCTAGATCGACCAGGATTTTTTCAACGTCGTCATCTGCGAGAGTTAAGCCTGTGAGGCGCGTATTGAGCATGGGGTCAAATTCAATGGGGGCGGGGACAGCCGGAACTTCGCCCGCGACTTCAACCGTGCTGGCCTCACCGCCGCATATGTCCAGAATTAACTGCGTGGCCATGTCTAGCCCGCCCAAGACAAAGCCCGTATCAACGCCGCGCTCAAATCTATATTTGGCATCGGAATTAATGCCCGTAGTCCGCCCCGTGCGGCGCGTTCGTGCGGGGTCGAAATAGGCGCTCTCGATAAAGACATCTGTGGTCTCTGCCGTACAGCCGGAATACTTTCCGCCCATCACGCCGCCAAGGCCAAGCACGCGCTCATCATCGGCGATGACGCACATGTCGTCAGAACATAAGTAGTCTTTATCGTCTAGCGCTTCGAAGGCTTCGCCTTTGCCGAGGCGCGCACGGATGGGGCCTGATAATTTACTGAGGTCGTACACATGCAGCGGACGGGCGCGGTCATAGGAAAGATAATTAGTTATATCGACCAAAGCCGAAATGGGCTTCAGGCCTATCGCTTTTAATTTATCTTGCAGCCATTTCGGGGACGGCCCGTTTGTGACAGCTTTAACAACGCGGCCTGCGAATACAGGGCAGGCGTCCGTGGCATCTATCTCAATCTTCTGCGGGCAGGGATATGTGCCGTCTACAGGTTTCACGTCTGGCGTAATTAATTGACCGAGGCCAGCAGCGGCGAGATCGCGCGCGATGGAATTAACCCCAAGCCAATCCGGACGGTTTGGCGTGACTTCGAAATCAATCACCGGATCATTTAATTGCAAGGCATCCGAGAGAGGCGTGCCCATTTTGTAATTATCATCCAAATCCATAATGCCGTCACTATCGTCACCGAGATTTAATTCAGTGGATGAGCACATCATGCCAGAGCTCTCGACGCCGCGAATTTTGCGGGGTTTTTTGTCGAGCGAGAAATCTGCGCCAGGGATGTAGGCTCCCATGGGCGCATAGGCGACAGTCATGCCCGCCCGCGCATTCGGCGCGCCGCAGACAATGGTCATCTCGCCGTCTTTTGTATCGACGGTGCAGACTTTTAATTTATCCGCGTCCGGATGTTTTATGGCCGTTTTAACTTTGGCGATAGAGAACGCAGCGAGGTCTTCAGCTGGGTTAATCACCTCTTCGACTTCAAGTCCGGCAAGCGTCATCGCCTCCACAACCTCGTCGATGCTCGCGTCTGTTTTCAAATGCTCTTTGAGCCATGAGAGTGTGAACTTCATTCGTCTTCGCTTTCGCTATTTGTTCTGCGCGCGGCCATGCGCTGGTCTGTATAAGTTTGGAATATATCGATCGGCTCGTCTTTAATGCCGCAATTATTTATAGGCTTGGGTGTTTTTCGGTCTAAATATTTAACGGTCCAACAATCGTCAAACACAGAGCAATAACAGACCGTGACATCAACCCCGTCCATCGGTGCGCCCCACTGACCGCGCAGGTAAGCATTTAATTCAGACGCCGCTGACCCCATATCATAACTGTGCGGCGTGAGACTGTCTCCTGCCCGTAAATAACCGGCGGCAGGTTTTTCCGAAAGCCTTGCCCAGCCGCGCATACGCCGAGTCATGATAGCGTCTTCAAAGGTTTGATAGTCTTTGACCACTTCGCCTTTTATTGTTGGCGTGACGTTTTGAATATGCGCAATGCCTGCGCCGACATTATTCAGCGTGACGTCGTAATGCTGCTTCATCACGCCCTTTGCATCTGGTTTTTTTATATATCCCATGTCGATATCAATAATGGGCAGTACGCGCGCCTTTTGCGTTTGCTGGTTCATTTTGAATGTCGCCCGGGATGTTAGGATACCAACCAAAGATAAAAACAGCGCGCACATCCCCGTCGTCAGTCCAATATCAATTCGTTTGAGAATGGATTGATGCGGTTCCTTGGTCAGGTCAACCCCGCGTGTTGGGTCGGTGTCTGTCACGACAGCCCCGTCGCCAAATTCGCCTGTAATAACGGACTAAAGCCGTAATGCCCGAGCCAGCGCGTGTCGCCTGCGAACATATCGCGCAGGTCCGGCATGCCGTATTTGAGCATGGCAAGACGGTCGACGCCCATGCCGAAAGCGAAGCCTTGGTATTCGTCCGGGTCGAGACCGCAAGAGCGTAGCACATTCGGGTGCACCATGCCGCAGCCAAGGATTTCCATCCAGTTATCGCCTTGGCCAATTTTAATCGCAGCGCCGTCGCGTTCATAACGAACATCCATTTCGGCGCTCGGTTCCGTAAACGGGAAATGATGCGGGCGGAATTGGACGTCTACATCTGTCTCGAAAAACGCATTGATGAAATCCATCAGGCAGCCTTTGAGGTGTCCCATATTCGTTTCTTTGTCGATGACGAGGCCTTCGACTTGGTGGAACATCGGCGTGTGGGTTTGGTCACTATCACAGCGGTACGTCCGCCCGGGTGCAATAATGCGGATGGGCGGTTTCTGGTTAATCATCGTGCGGATTTGAACGGGGGACGTATGCGTGCGCAGAACCTTCTGCTCGCCGTTCTCATCGGGGCTCATAAAAAATGTATCGTGCATATCGCGCGCGGGATGTCCGGGCGGGAAGTTTAGCGCCGTAAAGTTATGGAAGTCGTCTTCAATGTCCGGCCCTTCGGCCACAGAAAATCCCATGTCGGAAAAAATAACCGCCATTTCTTCCATGACTTGCGCGACCGGGTGTAGCGTGCCTTGGGTGCGAGAGAGGGGCAGGGACATGTCCATGGTCTCACTTGCGAGGGCCGCGTTGAGGGCGTCCGATTCCAATGCCGCCTTACGGGTTTCGACCAAAGCGGCAATCTCGTTCTTGAGGCCGTTGAGCGCCGGTCCCATGACTTTCTTTTCCTCGATCGACATTTTGCCGAGGCCTTGCATCATCTTTGAGACTTCGCCTTTTTTACCCAAAGCTTCCACGCGCACAGTGTCCAAAGCTTGCAAGTCGGCGGCGCTCTCTATGGCAGCGGCGTATTTATCTTTGACGGCGGTAATTTCGGTCATGTGTCTCTCGTATTATTTTTACCCGTTTTGACGGGTATCGGCATTTTGGTCAACACCTGCGCACTATCAACATTTCCGTCATTATCGGAACAAGTCCGAGGATGACGGGTAAAAGAATGCGAACATAAAAAAAGCGGCTCCCGAGGGAACCGCTTTCAAATCTTATAAACTGGCGGAATTTAAAATTCGCCGAGCTTGCCTTCGTTCTTCGCGAGTAGGTAGTAGAACGTCACGCGGTTTTTCATGCGTGTGGGTTTCATTGTTATACAAACAGCTTTGACTTTTTCCATCGCAACTTCTTTATCATCAATACCCATTTTCTTTTTCATGAAGCCTTTGACGATTGTGTCCAGTTCTGTCTCATCAGAACAGGCGACGTATTTCGCATCGCGGTTCTTGAGGGACGCGCCGAGATATTTTTCAATCTTGGTTACGACAGCTTCGTCGACTTTGGCATCATACTCGCGGGTCACGCGGAGATATTCAGACTCATCAGAATCCGCCTCGGCGGCTTTCTTTGGCGCGGCAGCTTTTTTCTCAGCTTTCGGCTTTTCAGCTTTCTTCTCAGCTTTAGGCGCCACAACTTTCTTAGCCGGGGCTTTGTAAGTTTTGAACTGTGGCTTGTCTGAGTCTTTCATCGTATGCGGGACACTTGCGTGCTTCGCGGCCGTTTCGGCCAAAGCTGCAAACGCTTCCGGCTCATTACCGGCCATGTCGGCCAAGACTTTACGGTCAAGCTCGATACCGGCTTTGTTCAGGCCGTCCATGAAACGACCATAAGTCAGGCCGTGTAGACGCGCTGCCGCGTTAATACGCTGAATCCAAAGGGCGCGGAACTGACGCTTCTTGAGTTTCCGGCCAATATAGGCGTACTGACCGGCTTTTTCGACAGCCTGGTTAGCAATACGGAACGTGTTTTTACGGCGGCCGCGGTAACCCTTGGCAGCGTCGATAATTTTTTTGTGGCGGGCGTGCTTAGTGACGCCCCGTTTTACGCGAGACATAATTTACTCCAAACTGATCGGGTTATTTCTTTTTTCTACCGTAGGGTAGGAACTTCTTTTTGATGACCTTAGCATTCTCAGGCGGCAGCACAGTTGTCCCGCGCAATTTGCGGATTTGGTCATTCGAGCGTTTAATCATACCATGCTGTTTACCAGCTTGGCCGGCTTTCACCTTACCGCTCGCCGTCAGTTTGAAGCGCTTTTTGGCGCTCGACTTCGTCTTCATTTTTGGCATTTCGGTCTCCTAAATTAGGCTCAAAAGAGACGAATCTTTCGAACCAGCCATTTGAACCAGTAGGCATGCCTTTAGCCCACGTGGTTGCTATCCTTCAGTGAAGGAAACGCGGCTTATAACGGGCTTTGGTATGAATGCAAGAGGGTGTAGGGTCGAATTTGATGCTCACAGACAGATTAAAGACGATAGGAGACAGATATGACCCTCGCTAAGCTATTCAATTTCATCAACGGCGCTTTTTATACGCTTTTTGGTCTCTATTGGGCGTTCCAGCCAACAAAAATAGCGGATGCGTTTGGCTGGGAAGCCCCCGGACAGCTGGGGATGCACGAACTTCGGGCTTACGGGATGTTCTTTTTTGGTTTTGGGATGCTTATTTTGGGTTTTGTTATGCGGCGTGTGGATCAAAGGCCCGGCGTTCTTGCACTTATTTTTATCACACTATGCTTCTTTAGCGGACGACTGCTCGGAATTGCGCTCGACGGGCCAGGGCCAATGCTCACCTATTACGAGATGGGTCTCGAGGTTTTTGTCGTGACATTCGGCCTTATCGCCTACCGCTTGTCTGCGCCTAAAACCCTTGTTCAATAGTGGTTTAAGTGATTGACACGCTTGGCGTGATGCTTGCACTTATACGGGCATGAAAACACTTAAATATATCCTATTTTTGACGGTTTGCGTTGTTGCGGCGGGAGGGTTCATTCTGGCCTCCGCCCCGGAGCCTGCAAAACCGGGCGTGCCTATTGAATATGAAGCGAGGCAAGATGAAGCCCGCATGTATGAGAGCCAAGGCGCAGAGACAGCTTCGCCTAATGTCGCGCGCGCTTCGGCGCAAAAAGATACGCCGGTGGCAGCGCGAAATCCCGCGCCGGTACAGACCGCCTCGCAAGCGCCGATTATGCCGCGCCGCGCCGTGCAATCCATTCCGCCTGTGCAAAAATGCATGAACCTGGGCGGAGCGATGGAAGCGCCGCGCGAAGGGGACTGGGGCTATACTATTCGTCAGAAGGATTTGGTGACCATTAAGCAGACCGGATTTGATACTATTCGCCTGCCTGTTAAATGGTCCGCCCACACGCAGACTACGGCCCCGTATAAAATTGACGCCGCCATTCTCGCCCGCACAGACCAAATCATTGGCCGGGCGCTACAACAAAACCTAAAAGTCATTTTGGACGTGCATCATTATACCGAGCTGATGGAAAATCCGCCGGCGCACATCCCGCGCCTGACAGCGATATGGGAGCAGCTCGGCGCGCATTATGCGGGCTATTCAGACGCGCTCATGTTTGAGCTTATTAATGAGCCGCATGACAAGCTCACAATCACAGAGACCAACCGGCTGAACGCGCATTTGCTGCAAACTGTGCGCCGCACGAACCCGAACCGCTGGGTGGTGCTGGGGAGCGGTAATTGGAACTCGCTGGAAGGCATGACCCCCGGGCGGCCCGAGAGCTTTGTCCCGCCCCGCGATCCGCGCATTATCACGACGTTTCATTATTATGATGACTTCAATTTTACCCATCAGGGCGCAGAGTTTTACACGCCTTTCATTCCTATGGGGCAGACCTTTGGGAGCCGGGCGCAGAAGCAAGCTATTACGAATGACATGGCCATCGCCCGGGACTTCGGACTGCGGACGGGAACGCCCGTTTTGCTGGGTGAGTTCGGCGTGTTTGACAAAGTGCCTGACTCTCAAAGGGCTGCCTGGACCCGCCATGTGCGCGAACAAGCGGAAGCCAACAATATGGGGTGGTGTTACTGGGAATGGGCCACGTCGTTTAAGATGTACGATACGGGCAAAGAGCAATTTGTACCCGGCCTAAAAGATGCGCTCTTCCGCTAGATTTTTCTTATCCGCCTGTTTGTTCCAGAATAGTACAATAGCGACGGTCAGAGCGACGATGCTCAACTCCAAAAGCGAACCGCCAAATGTTATCTCCGGCGGGCCTGTGCTCCATATGGCGAGTTCTGGTAGGGTTGGGTCTTCATACCCTACAATAGCGAATACGAATATATTGTTCGCAATGTGCACGCCAATCGCGCTCTCTAGTCCTCCCTCGAAATAAAGTAGGATACACATCAGGAGCCCAAACCCCGTAATCGACATCATATATGTCAGCATCTGCCCTTCGGCCTCGGGATTTGAGGCATGGAGCCAGCCAAAAAATGCACTGGTCAACAGGAAGATTACCCACGGATATTTCAGATATTTTATAAGCGCCTGATTGAGATATCCGCGTACAGCAATCTCCTCAGCGGCAGCTTGGAACGGTATGAAGAGTAATGTCATCCCAAGACCCACGGCATAAAGCCGCCAATCCGAAATTCGGGTGAGCACTTCAGGGTCAAAGATAAACAAAATTGGGGTCGCTATGGCATAGACGGCAAATGTCGTGAAAGCGGCCCGCGCGGCGTGCCCCCATCGAAAGCGTGACGTATATGTCAGCAGGGCCGTGATGGGACGCGAGTGCCAATATCTATGCACGAGAAAGGTTGCAAAAAATAAAGGTAAGAATGACGTGATGAGGCCGAGATAATCAACCATCTCATAGGCGGTTACGCTGATCGCCCCCTCAGGCTTGAGCATGTCAACGCCCGCGTAAATGAGAGTGTACAGCGCGTAGGTTCCGGCCAAGTAGAGCGCGATGACAAGGACAATGCCGAGTATCCAGTGCCACCAATGATGACGCCCTGTGCGGGCGGCATTGAGGTATTGATCTATGGGCGAGGGAACGCCCCGCAAGGTTTCATCAGGTGGCGGGGGCGATAGAGGCAAAGATTATTTAGGCGCGAGAACCATGGTCATCAAGCGGCCTTCGGTTTTCGGCTCAAACTCGACTTTTGTAATCTCAGCAAAATCTTCTTTGACGCGCTTAAGCAAGTTCATACCGCGGTCCATGTGAGCCATTTCGCGGCCCCGGAAACGTATCGTGACTTTGACCTTGTCGCCGCGGTCAATGAAGCGGTGCATGGCTTTGGCTTTCACGTCGTAGTCATGGGTGTCGATATTCGGACGCATTTTGATCTCTTTGAGCTCTTGCGTTTTCTGGCGCTTTTTAGCGGCCGCTTTTTTCTTTTGGTTCTCGAACCGGACTTTACCGTAGTCAAGAATTTTCACGACAGGCATTTCAGGGTTGGGTGCCACTTCGACAAGATCAAGTCCTGCCGTACGTGCAGCCGCGAGGGCTTCGTCTATAGAGACTTTACCGCGTTTTTCGCCGGTTTCTGTAATAAGTAATACATTGGGGGATGTAATATCCTTGTTGATGCGCGGGCCCTTTTGTTTCTGGGGCTGTGCGGCGTGCGGGCGTCTAGCGATGTTCGCGTCTCCTGTTTGGTTTCGTGTAGTGAAGGAATATGGAGGCGCAAAGTTAATTTTTCAAGCATTCAAATTCGAATTCTTGGGCTATTTGGCCGCCTTTTCGCTTAAGACCCGTGCATAAACCGCCAGAGTCGCGGTTTTGAGCTGGTTTGCGGAATATTCACGGGTGATGCGGTCGCGGGCGGCTTTGCCGTTATAGCCGGGCCAGTTTAGCGCCTTAGTCAGCGCGGCGGCCATGTCATCTGCGTCGCCGGGGGCTACGAGATAGCCCGTCTCTCCATCGAGCACTGTTTCCATTGCGCCCCCGTGGGCCGTCGCGACGACAGGCTTCCGCATGGCTTGGGCTTCGGCGGCCACGCGGCCAAAGGCTTCCGGATCGGTAGACGCGGAGAGTACGACATCCGCCGCGCCGAATGCTACGGGCATATTCTCGCTATGGCCCGGTATAATGACTTGCTTCGTCAGGCCAAGCGCGTCGATCTTCACGCGCATCTCCGTAAGATAATCCTCACGCCCCTGCGCGTCGCCCAGCAAAACAAGGCGGCAGTCTTTATCGAGTTTTGCAAGCGCATTTATAGCGACGAGCTGCCCCTTCCAGCGGGTCAAACGTCCGGGGAGCAATATCAAAGGCGCTGTATGCGGGACGCCCCAAATCTCGCGCTGCGCCAGTGTATCGGTCTGCGAGACTTTTAAAGGATCAAATTTACCCATATCCACACCGCGCGGAATGACAACAATTTTATCCGGGTCCGTCCCGTGCTCTTTAATAATGTGCGCCTTGGTGAATTCTGAATTAGCAATAATCACATCGCCTTTCGTCATCACAGCATTGTAGCGCCGCTTCACCCGGCCCTTGGCATTATAGATTCCGTGATAGGTCGTCACGAAGGGAACGCCAGCTGCGCGGGCGGCGGCTTCGGCGGGCCACGCGGGCGCGCGGGAGCGGGCATGAACGATATCAATCTCGCAGCCTTTAATAATGTCGAGCAGGGCTTTGGTGTGACGCCGGAGCGTCAGCGGGTTTTTACTGCCCACATCCATCCGGTGCAGCACGCCCGCCTGGCGTATAAATTCATCTTCCATGCGCCCGCCCGCGCTCACCACATGCGGAACCTGTCCGGCCTTATGCAGGGCTTCGGCCATCTCAATCGTTGTGCGCTCTACGCCGCCGGCATTGAGTTCAGGAACGACTTGCAGCACTGTCATTTTTGAGTTTTGATTCATTTTGGGGCTTTGATTCTAAATCACATATGAGGTTTAACATGAGTAGCGAGAGTGTACAGATGCAGGTGCAGTTTTTATCGGCTCCGGGCCATGCCGGGTCTGACGCCGAAAAGCTTGCCTACAAGAAAAGCGACGGCAAAGGCCCGGTCTTTATTTGGTGCGGCGGCCTGAAATCCGACATGGACGGTAGCAAGGCCGTGGCTCTGCATGATTGGGCCATCGCGCAGGGGCGCGCTTATGTGCGCTTTGATTATTTCGGACACGGTCAAAGCTCCGGCAGGTTTCGCGACGGGACAATGACGCGCTGGGCGCGGGACATTGTGCAGGTGATGGACGATCTCTGCGGGGATGAAGTTATCCTCTGCGGCTCGTCCATGGGCGGCTGGGCGGCCTTGCTCGCCATGCTGCAACGCTCGGTGCGGGTGAGGGCGCTTTTACTCATCGCCCCGGCCCCTGATTTCACCGAACGTCTCATGTGGGATAATTTCTCCGAACAGGCGCGCAAGAATATCATGGAAGACGGCATTCATTATGAACCCTCCGATTACGACGAGCCTTATGAATATAGCCGAGAACTGATCGAAGACGGACGGGATAACCTCCTCCTCGGCGGCCCTATTCCGTTCTCCGGCCCGGTGCGCATTCTCCAAGGTCTCGCAGATGATGTCGTCCCCTGGAGCTATCCTAAAGAGCTCATTGATTTGCTCACGTCTGACGACGTGACGCTGACTCTCGTGAAAAACGGGGACCATAGCCTGTCGCGTGATGCGGACTTGGCGAGATTGGTAAATGCGGCGGAGGGGTTGGCCGGGAAGCTGGGTTAAGTACAATTCACCTAGCGTCCTGTCCGTTAATATGATTGTGATAAGCTAGGCTCAGACTATGCGAATAATGCGAGTAATGAAAGATCTTGATGCTAAAAGCTTATGGACGCTTCGGGGCCAAGCAGATGTCCCCCGTTGGAATAGCCGCGATTGAGTTAAAGCCAGAAGAGTTACCTAAGTGTAAGCCCCGCTGGAATAAATAAGCTCATAGCTATGACTGTAAATCTCGAAGACAATCCCGAAAGGGTCTTCAACATAGCACATGCGATATGGCTTTTCTCCTGGATAATATTCTCTAATCGGCATCCGTTGCTTACCCCCTGCTGCAACAATTTTTTCAACGACACCCTCGACATCTGGATCTTGAATGCAAAAATGAAAAGTACCATGCTGCCGGTAGTTAAGATTTTCATCCGGCGCATGGTTCTCAGGAAATTCGAAAATTTCAATGCCAACTCGGTCAGCTGTCGACAAATGTGCAATACGCAATCTTTCCCAGCCTGCACCAAACACATCTGTGCACATTTGGCCTATGGCACTGTCGTCTTCAACAACTTCACTTGGCTCCATGATGGTGTAAAAACCAAAAACGTCAGTATAAAATTTTACGGCCGCATCTAAGTCCGGAACGGACAGGCCAATATGGGAGAAACTGCGAGGTGTGGGGGCCATTATTATTTCCTTCGATTAAACAGTGTTGATATACTTCTCTCTGACCAAACGGTCAGCACAGTAAGAAGTTCCAGAAATTTATTGGGTGCACTTGAGATATATAAGTCTTAAATTTTTCAAGCTATAAAGACCATGCTTGAGACGCGCTGAAAACAAAGTCTACAGACTTCCTTAAACGCGAAATTGTCTTTAATGAATGAAACCTCACATGACTAAAGCGTGAAGAGGCATATGTCTTCGCTGAGGCTTTCTTAGCGTTTTAACATTGATTGTGTGCGTCAGTGATAGTATTTATGCGAAGTATCCTTAGCCGAAGGATGTAGCTGGCCTAATTCTAAGGGCTCTATGCAGACGCATGGGGCATTTCCTTATTTGACGACGGAAAAAGTGCTCGTTTATGGAACGGAACGCATCGCCGCGCGCTATACCTAAGAGTCTAGCGGCATGGGTCAATATGGGCGTAAGATTGGATATCACTGATGAAAATAGCTCTCTTCACACGTAACGGGAACCTTTACTCACACAAGCGATTACGTGAGGCTGCAGAGGCCCGTGGCCACGAAATTCACGCGATCGATCATATGAAATGCTTAGTAGATGTAAGCTCTGAAGGTGCACGGCTGCTTTATAAGGGGGAACCTCTTCTGGACTATGATGCGATTATCCCCCGCATCGGTGCATCTGTGACGCGTTACGGTACGACGATTGTTCGGCAGATGGAAGTCATGGGCGTGTTTGCGCTAAATCCTTCACTCAGTATCGCAAAGTCACGTGACAAATTACGTAGTCTGCAGCTCATGTCTGAACGTGGAATCGGCATGCCGCGCACCATTTTTACGCATCGCGACGACTATCCAGGTGAAGAGATCGGATTGCTTGGCGGCGCGCCGCTTGTCTTGAAGCTGACAGAGGGTACACACGGTGTTGGCGTGATGTTGCTAAAGGATGATAGCTCTGCGAAGGCCGTGATGGAAGCTTTTGCCGGAACGGAGTCCGATATAATTCTTCAAGAGTTTATCAAGGAGGCTGGCGGCGAAGATGTACGCTGCTTGGTTGTAGGCGACGAAGTCGTGGCGGCCATGCTGCGTAAGGGTAAGGAGGGTGACTTTCGCTCGAATTTGCATCGAGGCGGCAGCGCAAAAGTTGTCGAAATAACTGACGAGGAACGCTCAACAGCCTTGGCCGCATCGCGGGCTATGGGCCTTGAAATGTGCGGTGTGGATCTTCTAAGAGCAAATCGGGGTCCCGTCGTTATGGAAGTCAACTCTTCGCCCGGCCTTAAAGGTATCGAGCGTGCTACGGGTATTGATGTCGCTAACAAAGTTATCGCGCATATAGAGACGCGGTTGTCAGGACGGAGTTAGGTATAATCTATATCGGCTTTGCGAGAGTTTGATCCGCGCATAAGTTGAGTTTTCGCTTTATCATTTCCGTATTCCTCTGGCATTAAAGCACCCCGCAGCCTCTCACACCATTGTGAGGTGACGTTGCGCTCGGTCTAGTCTAACCCCTACCTAGAAATGGAGATTGATATGAAAACATTTATGATAACAACAGTCTTGGCTGCAAGCGTTTCACTGAGTGCGTGTTCTAAAGTTGAGGCCCCGACAAAAGCGGCTGATGTCAAAGTGAGCGTTCCTGATGTGAAAGCCCCCGCTACCAATGTAATGGCGGCTGAGGCTATGACGACAAAGACCAAAGCGGTTCTGGTCTACGCCGACTGGTGCGGGAGCTGTAAAGTGCTCGACCCGAAAATTCAAAAAGTGAAATCCATGGGCGGGGTTCCCGGCGTTGATTTTGTGACTTTGGATTACACGCTCAAAGATGCGGACGTGTTCTACGCGCAGGCCGATGAAGCCGGCGTGGGCAAAGCCGTGCGGGATTATCTGGACGGCACGATTAAAACAGGCGTCTTGCTACTCGTGGATTTGGATGATGAAAAAGTGATCGGTAAGGTCACAAAGACATCTGAAGCCGACGAAATCGTTACCGCGCTAAAGACGGCAGTGTCTGCCTCATAGTTCAGCTTTGAGATTATAATAATTTAAGATAAAGGGACGGCGTGACCGTCCCTTTGCATATGAATTTTAAAGACCTACAGCGCGTTTTGACTGTGCGCCTCAAAGACGCGGACATCGAAACGCCTGGCCTTGATGTTCGGATTTTCTTCGAAGAGGCGACGGGTCTAAGCCGCGCGGATATTATCGCCTGCGGGAATGATATTGTTCCCGTAAATACAGCCAAAATTCTTGAAACCTATACTGCCCGCCGCATCGCCGGAGAACCTATCGATTTCATTTTGGGCCACCGCGAGTTTTACGGACGGCGCTTTGAAATTTCCAAATACGTTCTCTCTCCGCGTCCGGAAACGGAAGGAATAATTGATCTCGCGCTACGGGCCTTTAAAGGATTGCCGGCACCGCGTATTCTGGATCTGGGGACGGGGTCTGGAGCCGTTCTTATTACGCTCCTCAAAGAGCTCGGCGGCGAAGGCGTCGGCACGGATATTTCGAGTGACGCCCTGAATGTGGCCAAAACAAATGCTACGGTCCACGGCGTCGCGGCACAGTCGAACTGGAGAGAGAGCGATTGGTTTGAAAACATTGGCGGTACGTTCGATCTGATTGTCTCGAACCCGCCTTATATTACAAATGCGGCGATGGACACGCTGCCCGGCGAGGTCTCCGGATTTGATCCGGACATTGCCTTGCGCGGCGGGGTAGACGGGCTGACGGCTTACGCAGATATTCTAGCGGGTTTGCCGGATTATTTAAATCCAGGCGGGATAGTAATTTTGGAAATTGGGTTTGACCAAGGGTGCTCTGTCCCGGCGATGATGCGGGCGTGTGGGCTCACGGACGTGACGGTTCACGCGGATTTATCAGGACATGACCGGATTATTACAGGGTTATGGCCCCAAAAATAACCTGTCCTACCCACAAGATAATATGGGATTAAACGTAAAAAGGGCTTGCATATGTGGCTATGTTTGTTACCTCTTCATTGTGTTCAGGGCGGTTTTAAGAGAAAACCCCGAACGCCACACCCGTAAAATAAGCGCCGTAATATATAGGAGGCGTTGGGAAACTTTAAGGACATGGCATGAAGCGTCAACGTGGACGGAGCCGTAAGGGCAATAATAACAATCATAATCATGGCAACCGTAGCTTTGATAGCAATGGTCCCGAAGTCAAAGTTCGCGGCAATGCGAGCCAGGTCTATGATAAATACACGGCGCTTGCGCGCGATGCGATGTCCAGCGGCAACCGCGTAAAAGCGGAAAATCTGCGTCAACACGGCGAGCATTATCTCCGTATTACGAATGCACAAGAAGCGGCGAAACAGGCCGCTCGCGAAGAGGCCGATGCCCGCCGCGAAAAGCACAATGAGCGCCAGAACGAAAAGACCGAAAAGCAGGGCGAGAAGCAAGCGTCCGGTGACGACGAAAAGAATAAGAGCGATGGGTCAAATAATGAACGCCGCCCCCGCCGCCAACCCCGCGCGCCTCGCTATAAAGACAATGAGAGCAAGTCAGATTCGAATGAGACCGCTGACGCTCTCGAAGTTGTTAAGCCGGAACCCAGTGATATCGTGGACGCGAAAGACGAGGCGCCTAAACCGGCGCGCCGCCGCAAAGCGCCCACAAAACCCAAGGCGCCAAAACCTGATGTGGCGGTGGACGCGGCGGAATAGGGTCGCATTTATCTCATATATCTCGGAACGATACGGCGTCTCGCTCATTAGTTAGGTTCAACAAGAGCAATTTGCATATTTATTGACTCAGAAATTAGGCGAAGAGTGCCCATTTCCTGAGGCTCATGTGAGCTTAATGAAATGCAATTTACTCGGCCTAATGGAGAAACTATGACGCCTCTCATCACTGAGAACTTAGACCTTAAATTCGAAGACAATATTGCCTATATGAGCGTGAGCGGGCAGGTGACCAAAGAGTCGCTGCACGCGGGCTATGAGTGGTTCGGCGAGGTCGCAGAGGCGAATGAGGATTTCAACATTTGCGTGGACATGGCCAAGGCTGACTTTCCGGATTTATCCGCCGTCGCCGACCAATTCCGCAACATCAGCAACGTCTTGCGCGTCGCGCCAACGGCAGAGAAATGCGCGATACTCTCAGATAGTGTGTTCGTGCGTAACTCAGCCAAAGTCGAAGGCGCAGTGATACCGGGTCTGGACCTTCAAACATTCAAGCTCGACCAAGCGGAACCCGCAGATAAGTGGCTTAAAGGCGAACCGCTATTAGAGCAGACGGTGGAGACACTGGCCGCTGAACCCGAAGGTGACGATCAAACCGAAGCCTCTGCAGGCGGGGCGTGGGACAGTCTCAATCTGGCGAAAGTTGACTATTAAAAATATCCCGAAATTTTAAGCACAAAAAAACGGCCCTTCCAATTGGAGGGGCCGTTTCTGTATGCGGTATAAGCGTGAGCTTATTTCTTAGGCATCAAAACCCGTGTGGCTGGGTACGGCGTCGTCATGCCGGCTTTGCCTAAGGCTGTAAGAACCATTTGCGGTACAGAGTAACGCACGTCGAAATAGTGCTCGCCATTCGTAAATGGACGCGCCAGGATTTCAGCAGAGCGCTCTGACAGCGTCTCGACTTCGACGAAAGGCGCCGGGTCTGACACGATATGCGGGTGAGCCGCAAGCGTATCAAGGACAACCTGACGGGCTTTTTCGATATCGTCATCATAAGCAATGTTGAACTTCATCTCTACGCCGCGCACAGGGTGGTGGCTGTGATTGATGATTTTTTCGCCCCAGATTTTACCATTTGGAATAATGATTTTCTGGTTGTCAAATGTCTGCATGTCAGTCGTGAACAATGTGATGTCTTCGACATTACCGAAGTGACCGCCAGCATCAACGAAGTCGCCGATTTTATAAGGACGGAAGAGCATAAGCATCACGCCAGCCGCAAGGTTGGACATCGCGCCTTGAAGGGCAAGACCCACAGCCAAACCAGCCGCACCGAGAAGGGCAACAATAGATGTGGTTTCAACGCCGAACTGACCGAGGATCGCGATGAATACAAAGGCCATAATAACCCAGCGCGCAATCGAGCCGAGGAAGTTAAATAATGTCTCGTCAAGCTGCGGGCTTCTCGAGGCAAGCTTCATGATGCCTTTTTTGACTTTCTTGGCAATCCAAGACCCAATGATAAATATAACAAGCGCGATAAGAACTTTTGTCCCCAACGCGATACCCGTACTCATGTATCCATCCAGTCGTTCTGGATTTAAAAATTTTGTGACGTCTTCCATAGTGATAAGCCTCCCACGGCATTAAATGCGCCCGCCCCATCGGCGAGAGTTATATTTACTTATGTTCACAAAGATGAACGAAAGTTGAATGGTTAATTTCGGGTGAATTATCCGCGAGGCACTCGCCTGAAAAGCGCAGTTATTTTAGGCATTATTTCAACGTCATCCTAGGGTTTATCCCTAGGATTCATGGAGCGGTCTATCCACCTAGAACAAACTCACCCGTATCGGCCCGCAGCTTTCGCCACTCCGGATTATGCTCTTCAATCAAATTTATTTTCCATTGCCGCGGATACCGCTTCAACGACGTCTCCCGTTGAATAGCATCGGTCATCAGGTCATGCTCTTCAAACCAGACAAGCCGCGTCACCCCGTACCGGGACGTAAACCCGGGCGTCAGGCCGTTCTCATGCTCATACACGCGCCCAATTAAATCACTCGTGACGCCAATATAAAGCGTACCGCGCTTTTGCGATGCCATGATATAAACGCAAGGATTTTTCATAGCCGAATATTAAGGTCCATGGATCCTATCCACAAGGGATAGGATGACGAAATTATTTATTTCACTATCCCACACCCCCGTCATCCTAGGGTTTATCCCTAGGATCCATGGGGCTGATGTTCTCCACCCCCTCCGTCATCCTAGGCCCTGTGCCGAGGATCCATAGTACAATTTACCCCCGCTTCGCCATCTCGACTTCAAGACGCAAGCTTTCCAGCAAGTCGCCTGCTGCATCTTCATTGTTATTCGCCTCGCGCTCACTCAGCGCATCTTCAATCCTTGGCCGCGCTATCCCCTCCAAAAATGCTTCGTCCATATCAATCCCGATAAAGCGCCGCCCGTGACGCACCGCGACCGCCCCCGTTGTGCCGCTCCCACAGAACGGGTCGAGGATGATGTCGCCGGGATTTGTTGAGGACAGCACGACGCGCTCGAGCAAGCTTTCCGGCTTTTGCGTGGGGTGCTTGCCGTGGCGCTTTTCGCTCTTTTTCGTGAGCGGAATAGACCAGACGGAGCGCATTTGTTTGTCCTCTTTCTTAAGGACATCGCCCATGTGATAATGGCTGTGCTTCATGTCTTTGTAATTAAAGACGTGTTTGTCTTTCTTACTGGTGCGCGCCCAAATCAGGCTCTCATGGCTGGCCGTGAACATACGGCAGGACAGGCTCGGGGAGGCGTTCGGCTTGAACCAGCTAATATCATTGAGCACATGCCAACCGCCCATCTGAAGCGCAAAGCCGCATTGATAGATGGAATGATAGGTCCCAGAAATCCATATGGTCCCGCCGGGCTTGAGTTTCCGATGACAGGCGGCAATCCACATGCGGTGAAACTCAAAATCCGCCTCCGGCCCCGCGCTCCTGTCCCACTCGCCCTTATTCACCGAAACCATCCGCCCGCCCTTGCAGGTGAACCCGTCATTGGAGAGGTTGTAGGGCGGGTCGGCGAATATCATGTCAATGCTTAGATCGGTGATCCCCTCCAAAACGTCTAGCATATCGCCTTGGAGTAATGTGTAGCGCGGAGCATCGGCCCGCGCCGCCATTACATCGACCTACATCGCATAAATCAAATTGCGATCTTAGGTTGTTGCTGTCAATAACGATGTTGAAATTATTACCTCCACTCCTCACCCCCACCGTCATCCTAGGCCTTGTGCCTAGGATCCATGGAGCAGATGTTCCCGAACATGCGGTTTTGTTTTTTCATGAACTACCTGCTCCATGGATTCTACCCACAAGGGGTAGAATGACGGAGTGGGGAAGGGCTATTGCGTGAACAATCCAAACTGCGTTACCACGAACCATGCCTGACGATTTTGATTATGAAATGCGCGAAGACGCAACGCCGTTCACAAGCGGTTTGCAGAAAGCCCGCGTCTGGACAGAAGGGTGGGTGCTGCGCCAAATGTATTGCCCGTCATGCGGGGAACGCCCGCTCACGGATTATATAAATAATAAACCTGTGGCCGATTTTTACTGCGGGCTTTGCGCCGAAGATTTTGAACTCAAATCAACCAAGGTAAAGTTCGGCAAGAAAATAACAGACGGAGCTTATGCCACTATGATGACCCGGCTTAAAAGCGAGACCGTGCCGAGTCTGATGCTTTTGCGCTACACCGCCGAAAACAAAATGGTGCAGGATTTATCCGTTATCCCGAAACAGTTTTTCGTGACTGATTTAATTGAACGCCGCAAACCCCTCTCCGAGAATGCCCGCCGGGCCGGATGGGTCGGGTGTAATATCCTGATTGATAAAGTCCCCAAAGCCGGACGCATTACTCTGGTCGAAAACCGCATCGCGCAGCCTAAAGATAGGGTGCTTGATAAATGGGCCAAGACCCAATTCCTACGCGGCCAAAGCCTGACGAAAAAAGGTTGGGTTCTAGATGTCCTGAATTGCGTCGAACAAATCGGGCAGGCCGAATTTACGCTCGA
>ENA-ORXT01000212-ORXT01000212.1-marine-metagenome-genome-assembly--contig:-NODE-212-length-97388-cov-163.155573_pt1 | contig 97388 bp, 76 predicted proteins | sample MGYA00237868_ERZ511482 | MGnify/ENA metagenome assembly ERZ511482 | reverse complement strand
ATTTTTCATAAATGTTGCTGTTATAGTTTATACACTATTATCAAGGATGCAGTTGCTTTTAATTTTGGCGTATGTAAATTTAGGTTTTTATTGTAGTGATCATTGTTCATGAACTTTTTGTAATATACAAGAACATGAGCTAATCACCCACCAAACCTCCCTCAAGGGAGGCCTTTTTACCTACAATTATTTTAATTCCAAATTCGGTGGCAAGCCTATACCATTTCAATAAATGCAACTTGCTGTATCTATAAAATAAAGTCTCGCGCTTCGCAGCCGAGCATGCCTCCCTCAATCACTTTGTCTCACCTTGTGGGAAAAGGTTATGTAGACGACCTGCATAATCTTCCACAAGGGAGACTTTACGCTTCGGTAAAGACAACGGTATTGTTCAAAATGAGCCCTCCATTTGCAACAGCAAAACCATTATGGAAAAAGCTATTTTTTACCTTGATATTCCATGTACCGCGCTTCGCAGCCAAGCATGCCTCCCTCGACGGGAGGATAGGTGGGTGACCTACTAGCCGAACTACTGTTTTAAGTTTTCATTGTATTGATAATTGTTCATGAACTATCAGTAATATACGAACATGAGCTAATCACCCACCAGACCTCCCTCAAGGGAGGCTTTTTACCTCTATTTATTTTGATACCAAATTCGATGAAGAGTCCATAATATTTCCATAAATGCAACTTGCTGTATTTATAACATAAAGTCTCGCGCTTCGCAGCCAAGCATGCCTCCCTCGATGGGAGGTGAGGTGGGTGACCTACTAGCTGAACTACTGTTTTAGGTTTTCATTGCATTTATAATTGTTCATGGACTATCGGTAATATACAAGAATATGAACCAATCACCCACCAAACCTCCCTCAAGGGAGGCCTTCTTACCTCTATTTATTTTAATACCAAATTCGGTGAAAAGTCCTTACCATTTCAATAAATGCAACTTGCTGTATTTATAAAATAAAGTCTCGCGCTTCGCAGCAGTGCATGCCTCCCTCGATGGGAGGTCAGGTGGGTGACCTACTAGCTGAACTACTGTTTTAGGTTTTCATTGCATTGATAATTGTTCATGGACTATCGGTAATATACTAGAATATGAACCAATCACCCACCAAACCTCCCTCAAGGGAGGCCTTTTTACCTCTATTTATTTTGATACCAAATTCGGTGAAAAGTCCTTACTATTTCAATAAATGCAAATTGCTGTATTTATAAAATAATGTCCCGCGCTTCGCAGCAGAGCATGCCTCCCTCGACGGGAGGTCAGGTGGGTGACCTACTAGCTGAACTACTGTTTTAGGTTTTTATTGTAGTGATAATTGTTCATGAACTATCGGTAATATACAAGAATATGAACCAATCACCCACCAAACCTCCCTCAAGGGAGGCCTACTTACCTCTATTTATTTTAATACCAAATTCTGTGAAAAGTCCTTACTATTTCAATAAATGCTGTTTACAGTATTTATAAAATAGTGTCCCGCGCTTCGCAGCAGAGCATGCCTCCCTCGATGGGAGGTGAAGTGGGTGATCTACTATCTGAACCACAAAATTCCACTACACCTAATGGCTATGCCAATACCACTTGCTCGTGCCACGACCAGTCAATCATTCTCAGCAAAGGAATGATTAATCCGATCACGAGACTGAACATCAAGTACATCCGATTAACTCCAAAGAAAGTCTCTTTCTTTAGAAAACAGATGTAGATCAGGTACAGGACTGACCAGCAGATCGTAACTTCTAAGCTGTATTGGATCATCGTAAATTGTTTTTAGATTGAATTATGCTATTGATCTAATAATTTAATTCTCTGGACGGAGATCACTCCATTTTTTCCTTTATCCCCAAATCGATTCATAGCCACTTCTTGACTTAATTCTTTGAGTCTCCCTATGCGCAATGGTGGGACACCGAGCATCATATCAAATCGATCCATCTCTACTTCTTGATTATCTATGATCATGAGTGGCAGGTCCTCAGAACTGATATCTGTATTGAGGATTTCAAATAACCGAGCTGGGACTTTAGATGGATGCAGCCAGTCTTCTATGATCAGGTCAGTGATCGCCTGATCTTCTGAAGAAATAGTCAAACTTTGTTCGCTGTAGTCTACTTGAAACCCATATCCACTTGCTTCTTCTTTAAACCTCTTGGTGATGTAGTCTTGATAATTTTCTTCAGAAGTTCGCTCTAATAAATTCTGATGCCAGTAAGCGATGTATTCTGAATCTGCCAATTTAAAAGCAGTGCTACTCACCACGTAATTAATACTTCGATAGAGCTGCTCTGGTAGAGCCAACTGACCGCCTGGCACAGTGACAAATTGCTCTCCACCTTCCTGCTCTATATCTTGATTATCCTTTCGGTAGGCTTTCTTATTTTCTTCTTCTGTGTAAAAGTCTATTTCTATCTTACCATTTTCTAATCTGTGGAGTCTTGACTCGATTCCAAAGTCTGTTCCTGCTTTGAATATTGAAATGGTAAAATTGTTAGGCGGCCAATCTGATGGATCCAGTTCTAATCGAATTGATTTTTCAGATTTTTCATGTCGACTCGTCACTAACTGTTCGAATTCTTGATTGATTAATACATCAATATCTCCTATGCGATCAGAAGAGTACTCTAAGATTATTTTTCCTGATGAACTGTTATTTACTGTTAGGATCTTACCATTATTTTTCACTTCACTGACTGCCTCAGTGATGTAGTGATTATAGACTGGTCGCTGCTCCGCTCTTTCGCCATATGCTTCTACTGCTGGCTGACCATGCAGAAATTCTAATCCATTATATTGTCTTTCTTCCATCGGGCTGGTCGGCTTTTTGGATAATGTTCCATCATAAAGTACCAGTGGAAGGCCTAGTAAATTATCACCAGGTGCAGTAGACGTACAGGCTTTAAATTCTCCGATCACCTCAGTATTATATGTAAACTCAGCAAGTCCATATCTGGCTTCTTTCCCATATATTTCTCGTGCTTCGTCTCCATCGACCCACGTATAACTGAATGGCTTATTCCACTGCATCACACCATCGAGCTCAAAGCCTACGATCTTATCATCTATTTTAATTAATGGAGAATATTTGGTTCCTGTCAGTTCATATAGCTGCTTGATACCTTCTGTGACTCGGCTGAGCATGGCACCCGATTCTACATCTCTGACTTCCCATAGATTACACTTTGGAGAGTATTCAAAATAGACATCTCTTTCTTTAAATGATGTATCTGCTGACTGCATGAAAAAATAGCCAAATAAGAATAAAAGTAGAAGTGGCATGCCTAATTTTAAAATTTTATTCTTGCGTTTCATAATTATTATTTTTAAAAAAGTCCAAATCTTGTAATTAACACTATTTGAATGATTTATTCTTATATCTGTATTTCGTTTTCATTCCTTTTACCTCTCATTAACACTTCATTTAAGTATACGTGATTAATGATCATGAAGACGTATTTCTGGTAGTGTATAATCATGTACATACATAGAGTCATTAATCATCAAGATCAGTCTCATCGCTTCTGCATGACGATTACTTATCTTCTGCGCATCCATGAAGCTATCAACAAATGTCGAAGAATGATATTCTACCATTTTACTGCCACTGGATTTATCATAGCCATAAGCAGTAAGCGAGCCATTTACCGAGTGATTCACACTTACACTCAAGAGACCCTCATCATTAAAAAACAGATTAAAGTATTCAGGTGTAAATTTATATTCGGCTAAATAATCTTGACTGTAAGCCAGAAATTGAATCTTAAATTGGTCAGTACTTCCATCATCGAGATAAATAGTCTCTATAGTCCTATGAGCAACATGAATAAGTCTTTCCCTATCTTGATTGAGAAATACCTGCTTGTCTACTTCTACATCATCTATCCGAAACTCATATTTAGTATTTACACTATTAAATATTCTTAAGTCATTTTTCACTTGGTTCATCATATTTATAATGTGGCCTTGATGCATTAGATCTGAGTTATCAGAAGTGACTGCTGACTCGCTTGGTGCTTGACATCCGTTTAATAGTAGCATTATTAATATGACATACAGACCATTCATAATTTCTCTTCATCTGATAATTTTTCTATGACTTGACTTAGATCTTTTAGGCTCAGGTCATTCTCCTTGACCAGGAAAGAAACTAATTCATTCATAGACCCTTCGAAATAATTATGAACGATCCGCTTTATGGAAAACTTACTATAAACCACCTTATCTATGAGGGAAAAATATTCATATGTCCTTCCGTAGGCCTTGTGATCTAAAAATTCCTTTTTCTCTAAGATGCGAACAATAGATGAAATAGTGGAGTGTGGTGGGTGTGGTTCGTCCATTCTGTCTATCAGTGCACTGACAGTCGTAGGGCCGTGATCCCAAATCAAGTGCATGACCTCTTCTTCTGCTTTAGTTAATTTTTTATAATTCATTTTTTATCGTTCAGTGATGATTAAGAATTAATAAAGTTTTTCTCAGCCATTGTGCTCTAACGTACTATTCAAATATATAACGTAATATTCAGTTATGCAACTTAATTGATCGTTGATTGTGATAAAGTTTTGGAAAATGGCTTTCAGGATTGAGTTTCATTCTCTAACTCAGGTACTGCTAATAGAGATTGACCTAAACCTAATTATAAGACTCTTGATTCTACTACGCTCGGATTTTCATGAGCTCATTTATAGCTAATGTAGGTGATACTTTCATTTGACTTGATGTATATTTCTTTGACTATCAGAATTTTAATCAAGTGGCATACTGTATCAATATTACCTTATAATTATGCTTTCATAAACAAATTGATATCAACATATTAAACATAAAGTATTCTATCATTTTCCTGAATGTAACTGTTATCATTGTCATATTAATTATCAGTTCCCCCGTCAATTAATATTTTCTGAGTACAACCCTGATATAAAAAAACTGTATATGCGACTAGCTAACTATTATATTCTCTCTTTACTATTCATTTTATCGATATCATCTGCGACTATAGGACAGACTATATTAAACCCTGGAGACTTAGTCATTATCTCTATGAAAGCAGACAATCCAGATGATTTTCGATTTATTCCACTTGTCAACTTAGATGCTGGAACAGAAATATTCTTCACAGATAATGGATGGAAAGCCAGTACATCAGAATTTCGTAATAATGAAGGCATACTAAAATATACTGCTCCTTCTCTGATCACCGCAGGGACTAATATAGCTTATGATGCTAATTCAGATTTCATGTCAGTCTCAGGATCATTTTCATTAGCAACTAGTGGAGATCAGATCTTGGCATACCAAGGGAGTGCCATGACGCCACAATTCGTATATGCTCTCCAGTGCAATGGCTCTGCTTGGGAAAGCGACGCGACTAGCACTAATACTTCCGCCGTACCTACTGGACTGAGTGATGGTATAAATGCCGTGGCTGTAGGAGAAAAAGATAATATCTGGTATGACTGCAGTATCATAAGCGGTTCTGCAAGCGATATCTTAACAGCGGTCAGTACAGCCACTAACTGGATAGGCGATAATTCCGCATATACACCTTGCACAACAGACTTTACTGTAAGTGATATGCCACCACCCGGACCTATGAAAATCCTCATCTCGGAAATCGTCGTCAGTCCTACTGTAGGGGAATACATAGAAATATACAATCCTAATAATCAGCCTGTGGATCTATCTGACTTCTACATCACTGATGCGACATTCGCTAATGGGTCAGCCTATTATTATAATATCGTCACTGGAACTGATGCCGGCGGCGGCAGCTTTGGAGATTTTCATGCTCGCTTCCCAGCAGGAGCCATGATCAGCCCTGGAGAGTTCCAGACCATAGCCCTTAATGGATCTACTAATTTTAATACCACGTACAATCAAGACCCTACATACGAGCTGTATGAAGATGATGCCACTGCTGATGCCATTCCAGATATGGTAGAAGCGATCGCAGGATCTATAAATAATCAAGGAGCACTGACCAATAGTGGAGAAGTCGCGATCCTATACCAATGGGATGGTATAGCAGACATCGTATCAGATTCTGATTATGTCGTATGGGGTGATAAAGCAGAAGGAGTAGATAAGACTGGTGTCATGACGGATGGTCCAGATGCAGACATGATGGATGGTCTTTATCTAGATGATACCGCGATCGCTCTCCAAGATTCAGTCGCAGATACTGGGCATGCTGATAGTCAGTCATTTCACAGGGTCGACTATACAGAAGGGCAGCAAGTCTCCTCCGGTGGTAATGGTATCACTGGCGCTGATGAGTCCTCCGAAGACTTATCTCAGACATGGGTGACATTATCCATGCCGACACCCAATGCCGATGAAACTATTACCACTCCAATCTCAACCACACTGATCAGTGCGATACAAGGCACAGGCTTAAGCGTGATCAATCCTGGTGCCACTGTCAGAGTGGAAGCAGTGGTTACTGCAGATTATCAAGAAGCTGATGAGTTAAGAGGATTCTTCATACAGGAAGAGACGACAGATGAAGATGGTGACCCGATGAGTTCAGAAGGCATATTCGTCTACTGTAATGACTGCCTCACAGATGTTGCAGAAGGAGATCTGGTAGAACTCACTGGCCTGCAAGAAGAATTTTTCGATATGAGTCAGATAGATATCTCCGCGAATAGTAGTGAGGTCACTATTCTATCAAGTGGCAATATAGGGCTAGTCACGCCAGCTATGGTCAGTCTACCCGCAGCTACTGGCACTGATGAAGAAGGGACTTTTGAAAATATAGAAGGAATGAAAACGTCTTTCTCTACCCTACTGACAGTGACTGAATTTTTCCAATTGGGCAGGTATGGTCAGATGGTTCTCTCAAGTGACGGTAAGCTGAATCAACACACCCAGGTAGCCAGTCCTACTGCAGCAGGATACACCATGCATCTAACAGATGTAGCCAAGCGAAAAATCATTCTTGATGATCTAAATAATGCCCAAAATATAGATCCTGTCTATCATCCACAGCCAAGCGGATTCTCCACGACCGACTATATCAGAGGTGGATATACAGTGAGTGATTTGACTGGTATCATGCACTGGTCTTTTTCAGGAAGTGGCAGCAGTAATGCATGGCGCATTAGGCCGATTCAGTCTACACCCGTGACATTCACACCGTCTAATACGCGACCGGCTGTACCTGCACTAGTAGACAGTGATATAAAAGTCGCCAGCTTCAATGTCCTCAATTACTTTAATGGAGATGGTATGGGTGGAGGATTCCCAACAAGCCGTGGTGCTCATTCGATAGCAGAATTTGATCGGCAGTCAGCTAAAATCGTCTCGGCGCTACTTCAGATGGATGCGGATGTCATCGGCCTGGTAGAAATCGAAAATGATTATGCAGATGGAGTGAATTCTTCTGTCGCATCATTAGTCAATAAACTGAATGCTGCCATCGGTAGCCAAGTATATGATTATATAAATCCAGGTGCTAATGTGGGTTCTGATGCCATCACTAATGGATTCATATATAAACCAGCCGTCCTCATGCCAATAGGAAATACAGCCATACTGGACGACCCCTCTTTTACCAATCCAAATAATCTCAGCACGCCTAAGAATAGAGCTGCCTTTGCTCAGAGCTTTGAAGTCATAGATGTAGCTAATCCAAGCCACTTAGAAGTCTTCACTGCAGTAGAGAATCATTTTAAATCTAAAGGCAGCGAATGTGGTATAGGTGATGATGATGCGACTACTGGACAGGGTAATTGTAATGATACAAGAACTAAAGCTGCGCAAGCATTAGCTACTTGGCTGGATACTGATCCCACAGCCATCGGTGATCCTGACTATTTAATACTTGGTGACCTTAATGCTTATGCGATGGAAGATCCTATTACTGCACTAAGCTTAGCAGGCTATACTGACTTAGGTGCTACATTAGATTTTTCTAATTCGAGTTATGTCTTCGGTGGAGAATGGGGAACACTTGATTACGCTTTAGCTAATGAGGACTTATTAGACCAAGTCGTCGACGCCAAAATATGGAATATTAATGCTGACGAAGTAAATCTATTAGATTACAATGACGACATACAAGATAGTCAAGAGTCATCGTTTGCGGTGAAGCCTTCAGTGAATAATCTTTATGTCGCAGATCAATATAGATCATCAGATCATGACCCAGTCATGGTGGGTCTATCACTGTCTTCATGCCAAGCTACACTGACACTCACTGGCACAACGGACGCTCCACAATACATCGCTGGTGAAAATATCATCTCCAATGCAATCGTCCCTACGAGCAGCGATGTGACCTATTCAGCAGGCACACAAATTTGCTTAGAGACAACATTCGAAGTAGAAGCAGGTGCTGTATTCGAAGTGATAATAGATGGCTGTGATTGATCACACTTGATTTAAAAAGATAGAATCATGAGGCTATATTGCAATTATATCTGAACCAGATATACTGAAACTTCTAAAGAGCCTATCGCCATAATTGTGATAGGATCTTTTTAGAAGTTTAATTGGGCAATTAACCGATTTTTGAAGTTCTTGACTTCAAAGCCATATGATGTCACGTTCAGCGTGTTTCAAGCGTATTACTCTTAGATCACAACCTCAGAGATCAGGTAAGCGCAAAGGAACTTAGAACACTGCTCATGATGCATACCTATATAATTTAAAATTCAATTACCTTCTTTATTCATAGCGGATGAGAATCTATATATTGAGTCAAATAAATTTCAATATTACCTTATGAATAAACTAACTCCATTTCACTTAGCCGTGCCAGTCCATCACTTACAGACTGCGAGAGAATTTTACAGAGATGTCCTCCAGTGCGAAGAAGGAAGGAGCTCTGATAAATGGGTAGACTTTAATTTATTTGGACATCAGTTTGTCATTCATGAGACTGGCGAGAAAGTCAGAGAGGCAGTGACTAATGCTGTCGATGGTCATGCTGTCCCAGTACCTCACTTTGGTGTCGTCTTAGAATGGGATACCTTTCAGGAATTGTCAGCTAAACTGAAAGAAGCAGGAATGCAATTTGCCATTGAGCCATACATCAGATTTGAAGGTGAGCCAGGCGAGCAGGCGACGATGTTTTTTTATGATCCATCTGGAAATGCTTTAGAGTTTAAATCATTTAAAAATTTCGATCAAATATTCGCCACTTAGAATTTGAGCTACTTGGACACAAAGCTTACGCATTTTTTGCTTTGACTTAAAAAGCAGTTCCACCTAAGGCGGTAATGATGGGTAAAATAAGCTTAAAAACTTCAGGTGAAGCAACACCACTGAAAACTAATATTAAATTGACTACTCCCCCCAATTAACATTATCGCTCTAATGATATGAAAATGGTGAGCAATAGGCTTTGGGTTTTTTTTATCCTTTATTGAGTTCAATTACCAATATATGTATAGCAAGCCAAGATGGTTTTCTAATTCAAATGATATAATCAATGGGAATCAAAATAGAGAAAAAAATGATTGTTTCTTCATTCCTTGAGCAATGTATTTCCTATATTCAGAGACTTCATAATCACAACTAGTAAACATGAGAATTTTTATCATTCTATTACTCTGCATAAGCCTGTACAGCCTTCAATCTCAATCCACACAAAAGCCAATCCTCCATGCAAAAGAATGGCTCGCCATCACAGGCAAACCATTAGGCGCTACAGCAGGTGCTAAAATATTTACCAAGGGTGGTAATGCCATAGACGCGTCATGTGCAATGCTCGCAGCGACCTGTACGATGTGGGATGTCCTCAGCTGGGGTGGAGAGACCCAAGCCCTCATCTATAACCCCAATACAAAAGAAGTCATCGGCATCAATGCACTGGGAGTCGCACCGACAGGAGCTACTGCTGAATTCTTCTTAGAGCAAGGCATGAAGTACCCTCCTCAATATGGACCTTTAGCAGCGGTAACACCTGGGACTGCAGGAGGATTATTCACCATGCTGGCAGAATATGGTACCATGAGTCTCAAAGAAATATTAGCGCCAGCCATAGACATGGCAAATGGTTATCCCATAGAAGCACAGACTGCTGACCGGATGGAGCAGCATAAAGAAAAAATAAAAAACTGGCCTTACTCTAAAGAAGTCTATCTGACTCACCTTGGCGAAGATCGGGAAGCTCCACATGAAGGAGAGTTATTTATTCAGAAAGATTTATTGAACATGCTTCAAAAATTAGTCGAGGCAGAAGCCAATGCCCTTAAGCAAGGTAAGTCTCGAAAAGAGGCAATCTATGCAGCCTATGATCGTTTTTACAAAGGTGATATCGCAGAAGAATTAGTGCGAGCGACACAAGAGCAAGGTGGACTCATCACCATGGAAGATCTGGCTAACTGGCAAGTCTATATCGAGAAACCAGATAAAGTAAACTATAAAGGTATCGATGTCTACAAGCTTACCTCATGGGTGCAAGGCCCCGTGATGCTACAAGCACTCAATATGATGGAGCAGCTCGATACAGAGTGTATGTCTTATAACTCTGCTAAATATATGCATGGCTTATATCAAGTCATGAATATGGCTTTTGCTGATCGTGACTTCTACTACGGAGATCCATATTATGCACCGAAAGAACCAATGGAAGGCCTACTCTCTAAGGCTTATGCGAAACAAAGAGTTAAGTCAATCAACTGGGACAAAAATGATCCTAACACACTCCCTGGAGATCCATATCCTTTTCAAAAAACCAAGGGTGTCAATCCATACTCTAAGTACATAGATCAAATGGACACGGTAGATGTATCAGTCATCTTACCACTGCAACAGATCGATGGAGAGGAATTCCCCTCTGATGATTTTTATAGTGGGACAACATCCATTCAAGCAGCCGATAAAGAAGGCTGGATCGTATCTATCACGCCAAGTGGTGGCTGGGTGCCTGCTGTCATTGCTGGTAAGACTGGTATAGGTCTAAGTCAGCGGATGCAGAGCTTTGTCTTGACAGAATCAGAGAACCCATTCAATGTGGTCGAGCCAGGCAAGAGACCGAGAGCGACACTGACTCCTTCTATGGCACTGAAAGATGGAAAGCCTTATCTGTCATTCGCTATTCAAGGTGGTGATAGCCAAGATCAAAACTCATTACAGTTCTTCCTTAATATGGTCGAGTATGATATGAATGTACAGGAAGCCGTAGAAGCAGCTAATATTAATAGCTTTCAGATGAAAGGATCATTCGGTGAGCATGAGATTAGGCCAGGTGTTATGCTGATCAGAAACGACACGCCAGTATGGACCAGAAGAGCATTGAAGAAGATGGGTTATACCTTAGAAGAAAGAGATCGGACATCAGGTCCGATGAATGCGATCTTTTTCGACTGGGAGCAAGGGACGATGTGGGGTGGCTCCAGTAATTATGGGGAGGATTATGGCATTGGGTGGTAGGAACGATCTGTCTGACTTCCTAAGAATAAAATATACAAATGCTGTAGCTTCGAATACAATCCTATTGAGGCGAAAAGTCTGAAATCGAATTATTAGAATCATGATAGGAAAGGCCTTACTAATTTTTTTTCCATAAAAATCAATTTTTCTTTCTTCTGATCCATATTTCAATAACAGATAATATATATATATATATATCCAAAACTGGATTGGATTAGATTCTTTGAGTCTATTTAGGGGTATTCAGAAGTAAAAAAAATTACGCCTTAGGTGTAATATATCAGTAGCACAGTACAAAGTGCTGGGTAAATTAGATAGCACAATTTTTTTTGGTTGGCGGGATTTTTGGTGAAAATCACGACAACCAAATTTATAGATAAAACCCATTTGATGACGAAAATCCTTTTTCAAACCCTTTGTATTCCCCATAATCTCAAGGGGAACATTGACTTTTAGATGGGACATTTATTTTACTCATCCATTGAGACATTCGCAAATAAGACTTTTATTGTAGGGCAGCTTTAGTCTATTAATTTGCAGCCTTGAAGTCGATTGGAATACGCTTACTTCTGAATTATTACCTCATTATGTTTCTAATTCTCATAAATATCCATCTCCATTTCTATCTGATTGATTGTATTCGTTAACTTAATTTTCTCAATATAGGATAGCAGCTGTTCTCTGTCTTCCTTGATGTTATTGATTTTAATTTCTTTACTAATTTTACATATACCTGAGAATATAGAGTCCCATTGATGATTCTTTGACTCTAACTGTGCGATATAGCCATTCAAAGGATTTATTATGAAATACCCAATTGACTTGGTTTGATCTTTTAGAAACACCTTATAAGTCTGATATGTGTCGCCAGCAATAGCTATAGTTTCATTGGTATTATCCCAAGAATAATTTTGATTGGATTCTGACTCAATTACTTCCTTGTGTAATACTTCTTGGATAACTACCTCTTTAGTCACTGACAAGCTACCTTTATAACAGTGTAGCTTATGATTTAACTGAAACCCGATCCGCTCATAGACTCTGATCGCCCGATCATTTTTATCTATCACTTCTAATGAGCATCTCTTCACACCTTTTTTCTTCAATTCACTCATGCCATAGCTGTACATTTTATCAACGACCTGATTTCCTCTATATGCTGGCAGTACACCTGTACCTGTATTAAAGGCAGTCAAAACCCGATCTTGAATATCAATGCCATTAATGACAAATGCTACCAATTTATCCTGATCAAATGCACCCCAAGAAAGTTCTTGATCCACTCGGGCATTTTTAAATCGCACTCTCCAAAATTCAGGATCAGAGGGCATCTGAACAAAATAGCCTGCAAATGATTTAGATAAACATGCTACAATAATGTCTATGCTCACATCCCTTAGGTTTCTATAATTTACAATTGCCATGAATTATGCTTTCATTCGCCAACCCTCAAATGGGCTCCAATAATTTAGTCTTTCAAAATTTAATTAGTTGCACATTCTATTTTTTTAACTTTTGTAGACCTTTACTTACCAATGTGTGACTACTCATAATAGAAATTTTGACTTGGTACACTTTTATTCTTTTCCATGTTTCCCACAGCATCTTTTATATTTCACCCCACTTCCACATGAGCATGGAGCATTTCTTCCAGGCTTAACATTTGCAATAACAGTCTGACTATTAAAATCAGGTAAAAATGGAACGATTGGAACAGGATTCTCATCACAACCAATTTCAAGGTGTTTTTTGTCTTCAGGAATGGCATCTAAATCAATGATTCCTTCAATATAGAATTCGAGGTTTTTGCTTCCTCTAATTCCAATAGATGCAGCTTGTTGAACTGTATTTACATCAAAACCAACTACTGGACATTTCTTACAAAAATGACTGCCTGAAAGACTCGTCATAAATTTACCTTCATCTGAATCAGATTTGGCATTCAGTAAAATTGTACAGCCTTCTTCAATCAAACCAGAACCACATTCTGGACAATTAACCATTCTGGATTTATCTATATAATATCTCCGTCTCTGTATTGATATATCAATTTTATTATCCGTATTCAATTTTTTATGTTTTTATCATTCAATTTCAAATACCAAAGTAATGTACTAAAATCTGGTGCTATAATTATTTACATCTTAGGCAACTCATACCCATTAAAATATTTAGCCCTCATTAATTCATTCGCCTGTTTATCTCGGATAAAGCTCTCTGATGATTGATCCCAGTATACTTTACGACCAGTCTTATAGGCTATGTTACCCATCTGAGCATTGATGGCTGCGACACTCCCCGATTCGATCGGTGTATTCAGGATGGATATATCATTGGCTTTGATCGCAGCTGCAAAATTCTGCGTATGTAGACCTAAGTAATTGACATCTTTAGGCTTTTCAAATGAATCGGCTTCTATCCCATTCTTCTCAGGTATGATCTCATAGCCCTGGCGATTACAGACCAGCGTCCCATTATTTCCTATAAAGGCGATGCCTTCCGTCCGTCCATAATTTCCATTATCGATACCTGTGGCATGTTCCCACAGCATGTTAAATCCGTCATACTGGAAGACTGTCTGCAGTGTGTCAGGCGTCTCCGATGCATCATTAGGATAAGCTAACTTACCACCACTCGCCATCACAGAAATCGGTGCTTCAGCATTCATCGCATACAGTGCAATATCTATTTCATGAACACCCCAGTCTGTCATGAGTCCACCAGCATAGTCCCAGAACCATCTAAAGCTGAAATGAAATCGATTCCGATTATAAGGTCTCTTTGGTGCAGGTCCTAACCATCGATCGTAGTCGACACCTTCTGGCACAGGCGCATTAGGTTTGACTTCTACTGGTTTCATCCAGCCTTGATACGCCCACACTTTCACTAATCTTATATTACCTAAGACCCCAGATCTCACTATCTCTATTGCCTTGGCATAGTGAGGACCACTTCGCTGCCATTGGCCGACCTGTACGACCGTACCATACTTCTTAGCAGCAGCTTTCATAAGTTGACATTCTTCGATGGTATTAGAGATGGGCTTCTCTACATAGACATGCTTACCAGCTTTCACTGCATCCACCATAGGCAGGCAGTGCCAGTGATCTGGTGTCCCTATGATGACTGCATCTATGCTGTCATCTTGTAGCATCTCTCTGTAGTCAGTGTATGTTTTAGGTGTATTGGATCGAAGTGACTTATAGTCATCCAGCCTTCTATTGATCACATTCTGATCCACATCGCAGATACCGACTAAGTCTACATCTGGCATCTGTAACATAGAGTTGGTATTAGACCAGCCCATACCATTACAACCGATGACACCAATTTGAATTTTATCTAAAGGAGATCTTCTTTTAGAAGTCGGCTTAATCGCAAGTGATCCTGCAATTACTAATGAACTATCTTTGATGAACTTTCTTCTTTTCATATAGATGATTTAATCTGATGAAAATAAGAAAAGAACTGGAGAAATACGACTGAAGTAAACGATCTAATATTATATCTGTACCTTATAATATAAATTATGATACACCCTTTTTAAAACACGATCACACCCTTCGCGTTTTTTCCTAATAGCAGATCATCCATCGCAAATGGCAATTCCTCTAAGCTATATTCTTTCGTTATCATTTCATCCAGTTTTAATTTTCCACTTTTGTATAAACTCATAATTTTAGGAAAATCAATTTGGGGTCGACACTGACCATAAAGTGGATTGATGTATATTTTATCCCACTCAAAGAGACGCATGTCGATTTCAATAGTTTGTTCTATCCCACTGACCTGTACCGCCATACCAGCATTCCTGATCATCGCTAAGGGCGCAGGCCCTAATGCTGGAATAGCAGTACACTCAAAAGCATAATCAGCACCTCGGCCTGCTAACATAGTCTTGACTTTTTCTGATGTTGCTATTAATCCTTTATCACTTTTATCAGCTAAGATGGTATGAGTAGCGCCAAACTGCCCAGCGAGTTTAAGTTTATCCTGATTAATATCTATCGCAATAATCTGAGAAGCTCCAGCTATTTTACATGCTTGAATAACATTAAGCCCTACTCCGCCACATCCTAATATCACAGCAGAAGACCCAGGTTTTAACGCAGCAACATTAACGACTGATCCATATCCTGTCATGACTCCACAGCTGACTATGGCGGCTGCAGAAAAATTAAGTTCTTCTTCCTCTACTTTGACTAAGGCTGAATCTTTTACTATAGCATACTCACTCATCGTACCTAAGTTAAATGAGCGTTCTATAGGACGCCCATTCCACTGAGTTCCTTCTAAATGGGCATGTCCTGGAGTATGCCCATTCGAGCCAGCCACTACTGGAGAATTAACCTCACATATATGTTGATTTCCTTCTTGGCACTGAAAACATCTCATACAAGGTGTAGCCCAGTTCAGTATGACTTGGTCACCAATATTAAAACCTAAAACATCTCTACCCTTTTTATAAATCACTCCTGCTCCCTCATGTCCCATCACGATCGGCTTACCCCATGATAGAGAATCATAGTCAGTATGACAGATACCAGCAGCTTTCATCTTCACAATGACTTCATCTGGCATTGGATCTGAGATCATGGTGCTTTGGATCACATAGCTGCCGTCTCCTGCAGAAAGAGCACTCTTTGACACTAATGACATGTATGATTATTTAGCATATTAAATCTCTATACCGATGCTACTATATACCGATAGCTATCGGTAAGAAAATAGATTGAGTACAATACCCGAAAGAAATAGGTTTGCTGATATAAAAAAAAACCAAACCAGTTTCTCACAGGTTAATGAATTGCTTCTTAAAAATTAAATATTGATTTTAAATCAACCGAATATACTAATCATCATTCAGTTATTTTACTGAGCATTCCATTGAAAATAAATCCATGAAAAGGCAATACAGAATACCAGTATAGTCTGCCTAAGATACCTTTAGGCCTGAAAGTAGCCGTCTGAATTAAAACATCATCCTTCATTCTAAATTCTAGCCAGGCCTCTCCTGGCAACTTCATTTCTGCATATAACAGTAGTCGCCCTTCTTCTTTATTTGCATAAAGAACTCTCCAAAAATCTAACACATCACCTGCATAAATAGAATTTACATTAGTTCTTCCTCGTCGTAGCCCTACGCCTCCAAATAATTTATCTAAGTATCCTCTTAATTGCCATAGCCAATTACCATAATACCATCCAGTCTTACCACCTATGCTCCAGATCCGATTGATCGTTTTCGCTTGATTAGAAAATTTCATTTCCCTCTTATCTGTGAAACATCCAAATGTCGGAACTTGAATAAAATCAGATATCATGGAGTTAAATCCGCTGCTGACATTAGCATCTTTCCAACTCGAGACAATCTCATTATTTTCAATTTTCTTAAAAGCCTTTTTTAATGACTCTTGATAACTTATTGGCTGTATACCCAATATTTGATTGAGTTTACTATCCCTACAGACGACTTCTATTTTCATACTATCCACTAAATTGACAGCCAGCTTATATGAAGTAGACGTCACAAAATAAAGCCAATAGGAAGATAACTTAGGTGTCATGATCGGTATGATAAAAATACTTCTCTTCAGATTTCTCATTTTAGCAAACTCTAATAACATCTCTTTATAAGATAATATATCCGTGCCTCCAATATCAAAATTCTGATTGTAGGTATCCTTATTAAATAGTGTCAACGAAAGAAATTCCATCACATCAGAAATTCCGATAGCTTGGCACTTAGTCTTTAACCACTTGGGTGCTACCATGACCGGCAGTTTCTCTACTAGATCTCGAATGATCTCAAAGGATGCACTGCCTGACCCAATGATGATGCCCGCCCTCAGTGTTGTAAAATTATATTTGCCTTTTGCTAATTCAATTTCCACGTTCTTTCTGGAAGATAAGTGTTCAGACAGTTCAGATTCATTGATGATGCCACTTAGATAAATCACATGCTCTACATCAGTGCGATCTAAAGCCTCTCTAAAATTAATAGCTGTCTGATGCTCTATCTTCTTATAGTCACTAGAAGCCGACATGCTATGCACCAGATAATAGGCCCCATCTATATCCCGGGGGATTTTTTCCAAAGAGTTACTATCCAACAAATCAAGCTGAATAATCTCAATCTTATCGCGTAGCGAATCTGGAGGGGCAAATCGGTTAGGATCTCTGACACAACAAACGACGGTATGTCCTTTTTCTATCAGTACTGGCAGTAGTCTCTTACCTATGTATCCTGTTGCTCCTGTTAGTAATATTTTCATTTATTAATTCTTCTGCACCTCTGATTTTTCAATATGCTCATCTAAAATATTGATCTAACCACTGAAGGCATATCATAGTTCATTGAATAGTATATATAGAAGCTTTCTACTGAAGCAATGGTCACTGATATGCGCCCTCCTCAGTCTACCCCTTCAGTCTATCCACCCGACAGATTTTCTCCATGCATCTATTTCATTTTTTCTCTCTGCGTAGTCAGAGGGTGGAAATTCATTTTCCTTTTTAGTTCTTCTTCTCATCATCTGTGTCTGTTCCTCCAGCGTATTGAGTCCTATTGATTTTCTTCTTTGATTTACATTTTTGACATCGTCTACAGGACTCGGACTCATCTCACCATTTTCATCCCAGTCAAATTGAGTCCCATAGAGTTGTGGTGTTCCTTGTTGTATTGCGATTCGGTCCTTTAGATAGGCTAAATTGATTGGCTTCGCTCTATCTTCATTGACCGCAAGTTCTAATAGCTTAGCACACTTCCGCATAAAGTCAGGCTGCCCTATGGCATGCTGAATAATTAGCCAAGCTGCTTCACTCGCCTCTTCACCTACTTTATCAATGGTGGGATATCCTATATCATCTATTATTTCATCTATGACCTGTGCATTATGATTATGCATCGCCTTCATTTTTTCATTATATCCAGCACTTAGTTCTCCACTTTTAATCAACTTGTCTCTGAGTGTGAGATCAGCATTTTTAAGATTAATAATTTTATCCGCGATGTTTTCGTATTTCACTTTTAATATTTATGTTTACTTTATATACAGTCATACTATTGCCGCAATTGTATTAATAATAATCAATTTTAGGGGTAATTATATTTATTTAAGCTGATATGCTAATGACTTAATTAAACTAAAATGCAGTCATAACATTTACACAATTAAGTGATAAGTTATATAAGTCATCTCGATCCCAATATGTGGAGTACCTAAATAAATAATCCAATAGATCTATCACACAGGATATGGCCCATTATTATATGCTTCGCTATGATAGCCTTTTATTCCTACATCAAGCGAGAGCTGACTTCTATAATCCTTCTCTGACTTCAGACATGCTAACACATATTTAAAATCTACCGTTGGCCGCCAGTCAAGTGCTGACTGTGCAAGATCACTTCGATAGACTCTTGAGATGCGATCAAACATATGCCAACCAAGTCGATCATAAACATCTTGGCAATCTGGAAACAGCGACCTCACGACCAAAGCAGCATCTTGATTCAACATTGGTAAATGATCAGTTAAAAAAGGAGAAGCAGCACTGATAATGTATTTGCCGAATCCGATATCACTTGCTTTTTTCATCGCTAATATATGAGCATCTACAGCATCCTGAATATCGACACGCCGATACAAGAATTCATTAGCCTTAATATTATCATTAGAGTAAATGCCTCGCATGGCAGGATCATCATCTATCTCTAAGAAGAATCTGGATGTCTTCAGGATGATGCATGGTAAGTGATGATCTCGATGATAAAGCGCACATAAATTCTCCGCAGCCAGCTTCGTCACTCCGTAAATATTCTTAGGCACAGGGACTAAATCCTCTGTCACCCAAACAGCTGATCCATCAGGCTTAGGCTTCATGGCATCCCCAAATGTGCTCGTCGTACTGGTATAGATAAATGACTTCACTTGATGATCGACTGCGGCTTGCAGTAAATTCAGTGTTGCAGAAACATTAGCATCTATGAAGTCCTGCTTGGAATGGGTCACCACATGCGGCTTATGCAATGTCGCTGAATGGATAATCACTTCTACTCCCTCCATGCATGACAGAACAAAATCAGCATCTGCCAAATCACCAACTTTATCTGTGAATGCAGATGGAAGTATATCACAGCCGATGACCTCATGACCAGCTGATGGCAGGCTTCTGCATAAAGCTTCTCCTAAGTGACCACTTGAGCCAGTGACAAGTATTTTCATTTGATTATATTAGGAGTTCAAGGACCAATAATCTAAACTATTAGCCTTCTCAAAACAAAGAAATAATTACGATTCACGCTTAATGTAATTACCCTATTACACTTTCTCCAGCGCACGATCAATATCTTCCTTGATGTCATCGATATGCTCAAGACCTGTGGAGATCCTTATCAGCCCGTCAGTAATCCCTAACTTCAATCGATCTGCTTCTGGCACTCGCAGATGAGTGGTAGACGCAGGATGAGATGCGATGCTTCTGGTATCTCCCAGATTAGCCGTAAGAGATAACATCTCTAAGTGATTAAGAAATGACACTCCCTTCTCTAAGCCTCCTTTTATCTCAAAAGTCACAACACCGCCACCCTGACTCATCTGCTTCTTGGCAAGGGCATACTGTGGATGAGATGGGAGAAATGGATAATTGACCTTAGCTATTTTAGGGTGATCTTCCATCCACTGTGCCAGTGCCAGAGCATTACCACAATGTCTATCTAAGCGCACCGCTAATGTCTCAAGACTTTTGGATAATATCCATGCATTAAATGGTGATAGAGAGCCACCTGTACGTCTGATAAACTGATAAACTTCTTGAATGAGCTCATCGCTACCAGCCACTGCGCCACCCAAAACTCTCCCCTGCCCATCGATAAATTTTGTAGCAGAGTGTGTGATAAGGTCTGCTCCAAAAGCAGCAGGATTTTGTAAGTATGGTGTGGTGAAACAATTATCTACATTGAGTAATATATCATGAGACTTACACAGATCAGATAGCTTTTCTAAATCTACTAAACTCAGTCCCGGATTAGAAGGCGTCTCTACGTAGAACATCTTTGTATTTGGTCTGATTGATTCTTCCCAGCTACTCTGGTCCATATGATCTACAATACTTACTTCTATGCCATACTGGGGAAGCGACTGATTCAGCACTTGAAATGTAGAGCCAAAGACAGCCCGCGAAGCGATGACATGGTCCCCAGCCTGAAGGAATGCCATAAAGCTAGCGAAGACTGCTGCCATCCCAGAGGCAGTCGCTTGCGCTCGCTCTACCCCTTCCAGCACAGCCATTTTCTCTTCAAATTCTGATACCGTGGGATTAGAAAACCGACTATAGATATGCGCATCCTCATCACCCGCAAATACGGCTTGCATCTGCTCCACATCATTAAATACAAAGGAACTTGTAGGAAAAATAGGTGTGCTGTGCTCCCTGTATTGAGTTCTTTCTGTCTGTATCCTTATGGCTTTTGTCTCAAACTTCATTTGTCAAATGTTATGTATGAAAGTCGCTGAATCATCAAGGATAAATCAGAACTTTAAAAATTTACATTGAAATAAATAACAAGAAATACGATTAATTAAACTGCTCAATACAATATGATTGAACTACGCTTATCTTGATCTGAATATGGATTCAAATCAGGAATTAGCACCTTGTCGTGTGACAGGTTGCTAAGGCATCTAAGGGCCATTCCCTCCGCCTTTCTTGATAAGTATGACAATGAACTGACGTAAATGTATTATAATTCTTAACTGTGGGCTAATTTTTATGGTTTAGTTTCTAAATTTTCATAGATCATACCAGCTTCATAGCCTTTACTCATCAGATATGTGACGGTCTTTTTGCGAAGATCATAGTAGGATAATGTACTGTGCTCTTTTTTATATTTGGCGATTAGCTTGAGTATGGTGTCAAGGTATTCTGATTCATCTATCTCTGCCATCCCCTTTTTGATGAGGTAATCTGAGATTCTTCTTCTCTTGAGCTCCTGCCTTATCTTGATTCTACCCCAACGCTTCATTCTGAATTTACCTCGTGCATAAGCTTTAGCAAATCTTTCTTCATTTAGAAAATTTTCATCGATCAGGCTTGAGATTATTTCTTCCAGCTCATCGCCATAGACTTTCAGATCTAATAATTTAGACCTGACTTCTTGGTGGCACCGCTCCTGGTATGCACAATATTTTCTGAGCTTCTCTAAAGCAACTTGATTAGTCATGGTGCTGGGCTATGTATGCTGGAACCATCTTAATGATATCAGTCTTAGGATCATGATGCGCCGTCTGAATGCCTATCTGCTGAGCTCCTTCTATATTGGATATGAGGTCATCTATGAAGAGTGTTTCTTCTGCCTTTATCTTATTTTCTTTTAGAATCAGGTCAAATATCTCTTGATCTGGCTTTCTCATACCGAGCAGATGAGAGTAATAAGTGTTGTGAAAATGGACTTTATTAAAATCTTCTACATCCATGATTTTAGACAGCACTTTCATCCCATGGTCTACATGCAGTACATTAGAATTACTCAGCAGTAAGACTGTATAATCTTCCTTTAGTGATTTCAAATATTCGAATCTTTCTGGCTTAGATCCGAGTATCATCTGATTCCATGCATCGATCACTTGTCTTGGTTCTGGTTTTGACTTAGATGCATACTGAAGTTCCCAGATAAATTTTTCGCTGCTGATATCTCCTTTCTCGAATGCCTTAAATATATCGAAGAACCATTTTTGTTTCTCCTTGCTAACGATATCAATTTCCAACAAGCGATTCAGTGCTTTCACGGAAAGTCGATAATCCAAATCCATGAGCACTCCTCCAAAATCAAAAATGATATTTTTTATCATGCAGCAAATATATAAGCCTTATCACAATCTATACTACATAATGAAGGATACTGATCAGCCAAATGAACTATAAGTTGATACCTGAATGCGGTGCAGTGCACATTATTCTGATAAATTCGTAATCTTGCTCTATGACTCTAATCAAATCCCTGCAAGAACGTAGCGATAATAAATGTGAACTGTGCGCTGCTGCTGAAAATCTCAATGTATATACAGTACTCCCTCAAACAATGGAGAATATAGATCACTCCGTCCTCATATGCGCGATGTGCTGCTCACAGGTCGACAATGCAGATCAGATAGAAGAGAATCACTGGCGATGCTTGAATGATTCTATGTGGAGTCAAGTCCCTGCGGTACAGGTCCTGGCATGGCGTATGCTGAATCGACTAAAGCCCTTCGGATGGTCAGGCGATCTGTTGGATATGTTATTCTTAGATGAAGAGACGGAGCGATGGGCAAGAGACACTCCGGAAGCAAATGATGAAGCAATCGTCAAACATGTAGATAGTAATGGAGTCGAACTGAAAGCTGGCGACTCCGTCGTGCTTATCAAAGATCTCAATGTAAAAGGCGCTAACTTCACAGCAAAACGAGGCCAAGCTGTCAGGCGTATCTCATTAGTTCATGACAATCCTAATCATATAGAAGGTAGGGTCAATGATCAACATATTGTGATATTGACGCAGTACGTTAAAAAATCTAAGTAACTATATTGAACACTTCTATATCTAAATCTATGAATACATGTCTTTCTACAGTAAGCATTTTAGCTATCTTCTCTTTATTAACCACCTGTAGTTTTGCTCAGGTTATTTCATCATCTGGAAAATCCTTTGAAGTCAATCAAAAAAATGAAGCTAAAATTCAAATTTTACAGTTTAAAATTACGGAAGCCGATGGGAGTGATAAAATAGAATTACTCAAGAGCACTGTCGCTATTGGAAATCTAAAAAGAGAGCTTCAAATCAATACGCATCAATCACATGAATCAGAAAAAATCACTTGTTCGTTAATCACTGAAGATCAGATAAGTCATGAATATATGATGAGTCATCCACTACAAGAAACATATGAGTATGTAGATGAAGAAACAAATCAATTGAAGAAAAAGACGGTCCATCACACCGAAAGAATATTTTTAGTCAGAGTTCCTTATCGAAAAGAAAGTAGACAATTACAATTTTCTAAAAAGGATCGGCTCAAAAAAAGAGTGGTGATTTCAACTTTCCCATTAAATTAACCATCTGATGGATCGATATTTATATAAAAAAAGAGCTGTTGTCATATCATTTGTTGTCATGTGTATCGTCTCTAGTATATCTATAGCTCAGACATTCCCTGTGACGACAATCGTTAATAACGGAAACGATGGCAACCGCATTAATCTTAGCTACCTACCCGATGGATTTAAGAGCTCGGAGTTGAATAACTTTATTAATGAAGTGACAGATTTTAATAATCAGTTATTCTCTCAGCCGCCATTTTCAAACTATATAAACTTCTTTAATGCCTATGCCGTTAGAGTCCCATCTTCAGATTCAGGTGCAGATCATCCAGGTACTGCAACCGATGAAAGTGAACCAGCCATCCCTGTATCAAGTGTGAATACTTATTTTGAATCTACGTTTGATTATTTTAATATCCATCGGCTGTTATACCCAACTGCAAATAGTAAACTATTTAACGTATTAACTATGAATACGCCACAGTATGATCAAAGCATTGTCATCGTCAATCATCCTGAATATGGTGGTAGTGGCGGCACTCATGCGACAACCTCGATTAACTCCAACGGAGCTGAAATCGCCATACACGAAATAGGCCATTCGTTTGCAGGCTTGAATGATGAATATTATGCTGGCGACTTCTATGCAGCTGAAAATTATAATATGACGCAAGAGACGGACCCGACTATGGTAAGATGGGAAGAATGGTATGGAGAACAGGGTGTAGCTATCTATCAGCATTGCTGTGGAGGTCAATCAAGCACATGGTATCGTCCCCATCAAAATTGTAAAATGAGATCCTTAGGTTCTCCTTTCTGTGCCGTATGTACCCAAAGAATGATCGATGTCATATACTCTCTCATATCTCCAATAGATGCTTACACACCCAGTCAAAATATGATCCCCTTCAATGGAACAAGTCAAAGCTTTAGTCTGGATCTCATTCTTCCTCAACCTAATACCTTAAATGTAGAGTGGTTATTAAATGGTTCTCTCTATGCAAGCAATGTAGATAATATCATCCTCAATAGTAACGATCTCAACAATGGTAACAATATGCTGAAAGCTGTCGTCATAGATGAAACCAGTTTATCCAGGACCTACCTACCTGGTGATGGTTACGAATTCTCGGTGACATGGACTATCACGAATGGTAACTGCCCTCCTACTATTAACTTAACAGGAACTATTAATGATGGAACTTACCTTGCCGGTAATCTGATTCAATCCACTGGAAACATAAACGCCGGCGGACAAGTCATTTTTGAAAGCCCAATAATTTTACTCAATCCCGGCTTTCATGCAGAATTCAACAGTCAGTTTTTAGCTCGCGATGGAGGATGTGGTAATTAATGTTGAATGTTCAATGATTCAGATTTAGACTGCTGGAAAAATTAGAGGATAACTTCCAAATGAAGAGCTGATGATGAATCTGTGAGCTTATTGGAGATTATTTCTGACTTAAATGTCTATTATTGCGGCAAAATAATAAATACTATGTCAGCTTTAGATAAAATAGATATTGCGGAAGTCCAAATGCTAATGGAATCCACCACTTACGATTCAGATGTAGACATCTGCATCAGCACTAATAAAGGCGATATTAATTTGACTTTGTTTGCCACTAAAACACCAAAGACAGTCACCAATTTTTTAGAGTTAGCGAAGGCAGGTTATTACGACGGGCTTACCTTTCACAGAGTCATCCCTGACTTTATGGTACAAGGCGGATGTCCTAATGGGACTGGAGCTGGTGGACCTGGATATAAGTTTGGAGATGAGTTTCATCCTGATTTAAAGCATGATGGGCCTGGTGTACTCTCCATGGCTAATGCTGGCCCAGGCACTAATGGTAGCCAGTTCTTCATCACACATATAGAGACTGCATGGCTGGATGGAAAACATACTGTCTTTGGAAAAGTGAAAGGCGATGCTGACCAGACAGTCGTCAATGCTATCGAAGGAAAAGATGTGATCGAGAGCATTAAAGTTCTCTAAGATATCTCTGTCTAAGACTAATACAACATTGATTAGGTATATGCCCATGCCCACCAGATGAGTAACAGCTGGATAGGCAGCCTGATCAATGTTCCTTTGATCATCTTTGCATTCCCTTTCTTTTTTGCCTTCTGATGATGATACCAGTTAGCTGGAAATACTGCTATGAGTAGTGCTATGGTCGCCCAGGCAGCGATACTTCTTGTCGCTGGAATGACTAATCCAATGGCTATGGCTACTTCTATGACGCCTATGATGATATTGACAGCTTCAGGCTTAGGGACCCATGGTGGCGTGATCTTCAAAAAGAACCAAGGCTTTCTAAAATGCTGGATGCCTGCGAATCCATAGAAAGCTGCCATCAGATATAAGTGCCAATAATCTATCAAGTGCTGCATAATCTCAATGTACACAAAAGTTAAATGATATAACCTGAGTATCTTAATTCATGAGCGATATCAAGGAAATAACGGCATAAGTCATAAGACGACTCTCTCCTGTTTTCCCATTCAAAAATAAAACATTGTTTCTCCGTAAAGAAGGAGCCATTAGATGTCTATACGGCTTTCCATACTAAAAGGGAAAGTCTCCCTTTTAAAGAGGTAGATACAGAGGGTGTCTCCTTTTCGATAATCAGTATGATTTATTAGAATCAACGATTTAAGATTTATATTCTCTGCTTCATTTATGATTATTTGTAGTTAAGTATTTATGTGTAAACGGTAGCTTTTTAAGAGATATTAAGAAGGTTCTTTTTTCAAAATAATGTAGCTAGTAGATAAGCGGAAAATCACAATTCATGATGAGTCAATTCGCTCTATCTAAATGAACGAAAAAAGCAAATGCTTATATACTTGGGCAAATGAACATTAGTAGATAGAGAATTAACTTTTATCGAATAAAATCTCTGATACATAGGGATTCTATGTATCTTCCGTCATGAACTCTAATCTGTTTCGTGGTAGCTTAGATACGATCCTTCTGAAGATGCTGTCTGATCGTGAGAGCATGTATGGATACGAACTCACCAAAAAGATCAAAGAAAAGACAAATGGAGAAGTGAAAATAAAAGAAGGCTCACTCTACCCTGCCCTCCATAGACTGGAGAAAAAAGGTTTCATCAAGTCTAAGGTGCGAAAAGTAGATGGTCGTATGAGAAAATACTACAGCCTCTCAGACACAGGAAAGACGGAAGTCGCTACTCAAACGGAAGAAATGAAATCTTTCATCAAGAATCTAAATTTAATCTTACATCCTAATATAGCATCATCATGAATCAGAGATCACTCATGCACCAAGATATAGATATGATCATATCTAATCTGGACATTCAGCAATATGACTTACAAATAGAACTAAAAGATCATCTCTTGTGTATGATAGAAGATAAGATGGACGACGATCCAGAGCTACATTATGCTGATGCAATATTGATGTCTCGCTATGAGATAAAGGCACTCATCAGGGATATTATGAATACCATCAATGAAGACCGCAGACAAGATGTCTTTGACCTGATCAGAGAAAGTGTCACAGGACATAACTTCCTGATTGCGATCTCGATTGCTGTCATCGCATTTGTCATCTATAATGGCATGGGCTTTCTACATGCTCCACATTATCCATTTGGAGCTATGTTTGCTGTCATGACTTATCTCTCTCTCAGATGGCGCATCAGAAGATTACGACCAGACATGAGTTATTCTAATAAGGCTTTAATTCGTGCCAGTAGTATACCTATCATTTTAGGCACTGCCACATTATTTGGATTTGCTTATACAGCGGAATTCATACATGACATCTTGAGAAGCTGGGGCATGAGATCGCTCTATATTTTACCTATGGGCATTGTATCTGTGGGATGGGGTTTCTTTATTAAAATACTTATCGATACGAGATCTAAAGTTCCTTTTCTGCTGGATCAGCAGTTGAGGGTGGATCTGGCGCTGAAGCGGATCGGGTATCGGGTATGTGAATGATCAAAATTAAATTCACTTTTCCATGATTAACATTACTAAGAGCTAATTTATGGTTCTATGTAATCGATTTTTGCTAGCCCTATCTTTAAGCTTCCATTCCCCCATACAGGTTGATTTTGATTTTGAGAATCTGCAACTACAGAACATCTGATATAATAATCACCATTAAATTGAAGATTAAATGGTGTACTTCCAAAAGTAACAGTCTGAGCAGAGTTACTTGCCCCTGAGCTCGTAAAACTTGGGGCATAACTGGTATACCCAGTACCTGTATGTATGTACCACTCAAACATCAAATTCTCGTCATCGTCGTTGTCATAATAGATGATTTCGACATTAGTAATCACTGTGTTCTTGGGAAAATTGAGAGGAATTCTTATAAAATTCCTATTCTCGCCACGCGAATCTGAAGGCGTAATCCAAGCACCGCCTATTCCACTTCGAGGAGAATATAAAGAACCTTCTATAGTAGAAGCGGTAAAATCAGACATCCCTATAAAAACAGTCTTAGTACTGTTTACACTTGAAGTAAATGATTGCCAAGTAGAACCATTCCAGCCTTCAAAGTCATTAGTTACTGGATTATATTGTATAGCTCCTATCTGCGGTGAACTGCCTTCATGTTTCCCCGCTTGAATAGAGCCATCTACTTCTATATTCCCATTTTTACGAACAGTTAAAGCATTAGATCGACTTCCATTTGAAGCTCCATTACCGACTTCAAATAATACATCCGAAGGAATCCAATCATTCGGATCTCCTCCGCCTACACTGTATCTACCGACAGACATCTCACCAAATGAAAATGCCCAAGTCGAAAGACCAAATGCTGAGCTATAATTACCTCTGGCCTCTGTGTCCAAGCCAAACGCTGCTGAAAATGGTCCTAAGTCATCATAACTCCATTGACCTACATTGGCCTTACCTGCTCGAATTGCTGCTTTAGTGGGATGCCACATTAATTTATTCCCAGCAGATGTGGTATCCTTTCCAAAGAGTACCGTTTGATTTTCTGCTACGTGAAGCCCTGGTTGAGATTGAGCATTGGCTGTAGCGATTATAAGCAAAAAGTAAAAGCAAGTAAATCCCACGTTCTTAATTTTCATCTTGTTTAATTAGTATAAAGAATTTTGTATATCCTTTCAAAAGTAAGGCGCGGTTTTGTATAATTTTGAGTAAATGAGTTAGCGGTGGGTCTGAGCGAGGGAACGGTCGATTTTCTGTTTAAGTGGTTATCATATCATATAAATCCTTTGGTTATATTTATATTCCAACTCTTCAGGTGGGTGGGGCCATAGGAACTTGAACCTCAGACCCTCTGTCCCGATAGCTATCGGAAGAGTCAGGCCTAGGTTATCTCGATAAGCTTTTCTCTTAATTCAGGATACTTCTTCAGATTGGCTATATACTTTACTCTTCATTCTTTTGATGTGATTTTTCAATTCTTATTGCATGATCATATGAATTTATTGATAAAACAAAAAATCCAATCCAGTCATTTGCTTTCGAAGTAAAGCTTTTGGTATACTTACCAGACCTGTGATTTTTATGTCTTTTGTCAAATTCTTGGTGAGTGGCACCGACATAGTAATGATCTATGGAAAAGCAGCAAAAAACGCACTGTTCCATGCTTTCATAGATGGGTGCCATTAATATATGTAACATCTGAAAAGAAAAAGGACAAACTGGTTGTTTAACTAAGATAGTTCTATATTTTTGCAGTGATTTTAAAAATCAGGGCCTATAGCTCAGTTGGTTAGAGCATCTGACTCATAATCAGAGGGTCTGGGGTTCAAGTCCCTGTGGGCCCACCTCATTATCAAGGAGTTATGATCAATTTGGTCGTAACTCCTTTTTCATTTGTTACACTTTTTGATACACCGTATTTGAGTTAGTCTCCTTAATAATATCTGTCGTTTATCTGAAGTAAGATTTATGTTCTACTGAGGATTACCAAATTTCTTAACAATCGGTCTAATTTCTGTTTCCAAATAAGATTCATACTCGGTTTGATCAATACCAGCATAGTACCATAATGGCATTAGGTGATCATACATTTTTATAACATAGAATTCCCCTGAAGAACTTTCGCGCTTTTCTATATCATCTAAAACAAGATTTCTATACTTTACAGCGAAAAATTCTAACTTCAAAGTATTAACAATAAGAATAGATGAGCTAGGCCAATCATTGATATAAGCATGAAGCTTATGGCAATCCATAGTGTACTCATTACCAAATACTAAACCTCTTTTATCTGAAGACTTAATTTCAAATAAGTGACCCTCTTCCTCAACTTGATCAAAGACGAATAAATCTGGAGTTTCTCTTACTTGATTTACAACCCGATCGTTGTTTATTTCTTTTAAACGCTTAATTATGTTAGTAAAATAACTTTCATACCCGTATGGGTATACTTCGAAGCCGAATCTCCTAAAAATGTTCTCAATAATTACTTGGCCTATCCTTCCTTTTAATAATCTAGAAAAGAAGTCATTTTCATTGCTTACCCTTGCGCGCTCTTCTGCTTCGAGACTATTCGTGGTGATGCCTAAATTTAGGTGAATACATTTTATACATATATTCGAACCAGGACCATATTGTAAATTCCCCGTATCGAAAAGATTTGGAACTAAATAGCCACATTGATTACAATTTTTCATAGTGAGGTATTAGATTATTTAAGTTGATCGAAGTCCTTAGAACTAAAATAACAAATCTTCCAACTCATCAGGTGCAAACCTCAATTCCATAGCCTTGAGAAAAGCATACCGGCTACCATAGTCCTTCACTTGCTTAGTCTCAAATCCATCATTAGAATATTCAATCTGATAACCTCCGTTGTCTTCTTTAAAGACTCTGATCTCATGATCTCATAACCGTTCTTTTCCAAATTAGCCTTGAACGTGCTCATGTAGCTAATGTATCAAAGTGAGTGCAACTTATCTGCATGATCGATGTATCTTAGTCCTATGAACTGGTTTACATCGATCCTAATAACTTTATTGGTCCCCTTTGTCGCATCATCTCAGATTACATCCAATCGCTCATAGGTGGGCAAAGAGAGGTATCAGTCCCGTCTGGCCGTGTGGATCTAATGACAAAAGTATATGCCTTTGAGATAGAGAGAGCTGCCAAATGGAAAGACTCTATAGGACAAAGCCTATGGTATGCTCTGAATACCAATAAGAAGCCTGGCATCATCCTACTTATAAAGTCCAAGTCTGAATTCAAGTATGCTCAACAGCTCAATTTAGCTTTGCAATATGCTGGGCTGGATAGCTATATAGTCGTGTATATCTATCCTAATGATTTTCAGAACTTGATAGATGAAAGAAGAACAAAGTCAAGATAAACTTTGAGTATTGAAAAATGGTAAATAAAAAAGCCTGACACGACATCAGGCTTCAAAGAGATTTTTTAAGGTATGGTTCTGTGTATAATCTATTTAGTCATAATATTAATTGCCGTACCTATTGATATTATCAGAACTAATTATGTTCCAATATTCAATTACAAGGTTCTATCTCTAATAGTAATGTTGAACCTAAATTAACGTCAAAATTAGGTTGTATTTCTATATAGTTTCCAGCTCGCATTTCTGCATTATTATTACCAATTAATTGTACAAGCCCAGCAGCACCATTTACTAGAATCCCAATCATTAACTCTTTTATCTGTATTGTTTGGAATATCAATAGAACCAGTATATTCATAGGTGTCAGCACAACAGTAATTGTTAGGGTCAAATATTGTTATCTCAACTATACATGAAGATGAATTTCCGCCACTATCTGTTGCTACAATATTCCTATATCTTGGAATTCCTACATTAGTGCAATCCAAATTTTGAGTAAAATTAGGAATACTTACATTGTTATCGCAATTATCAGACACTGTGATGTTGAAATCCGCTAGCGAAGCAGAAGCAGTACCGTCAGGCTGGATATTTACGTCTAAACTCCCAATGGAGGAGCAATTTGATGTTGGTGGAGTAGTATCATTGCTACAGTCACAATAACCATTAGGATCGACAATACGAAATTGAAGAGGGCATTGAGAAGAATTTCCATCATCATCTGTTGCCACAAGATTAAAATTCCAAAGTCCGAGTTGGTTGCAATTCATATTAAAACTTGCGTTGCTGAGATCTAATTGATTATCACAATTGTCTGTGACAGTTATACCGAAATCCGATAGTTGAGTTACTGCTGTCCCATCTGGCTGAATTTCGATGTCAGGAATGTTTGTTGAGCAATTTAATGTTGGTGAAGTAGTATCATTGCTACAGTCACAATAACCATTAGGATCAAAAATTTTAAAGCCAAATTGACACATAGAGTTATTACCGTTGTTATCAGTAGCCGTCACAGGATGGTACCAAGTATTTGGCATGTGAGAGCAATCAAAATTAATATCGAATTCAGTTATATCTACCTGTGTATCGCAGTTATCAGTAGCAGTAATATTAAAATCTGCAAAAACTGCAGTAGCGGTTCCATCTGGCTTAACTTCAATATCTGTAATATTTGTTGGGCAATTTAAAACAGGAGGAGTTATATCATTGTCACAACATGTACTAAGTCCTGTACATGCATCAACCACTTCTTGCCCTGAACTACAACCACAATCATTTTGTCTAATATTACCAATACCCAAATTTCCCTGGCTGTAATCACAAAAGACGTCATAAGCACAATTGGATAAAGAACTTTTAAGAGAAATATTTAAACTCTGCAAGAGCAGTCCGCAAAACGATAAGCTGCGATAGCTGCGAAGATGCTGATAAGCTTCTGAGTAGATAGTAAAGCAACGAGTGAGGAACATGAAGGAAACGAGGACCCAATGCTCTCTGAAAGAGTGCATGTTACTGCTATGCAGTATGGCGCTGTCCTTGTGAGACTGAATCCCGACGAACACCATTTCACTGCTTTTCCGAGTGCTTAGATTTAGCTAACAGACTTACTACAATTCAACTGCTCCTTCAAATAAATCAGTTTCATAATCACCATTATCACCTAAGTAGTTATGAATATGTCCTCCTGGTACATTAGCAATCCTTTTTAAGTCGACGTCTTTTATCTTTTTCCTAATCCTCGATGGTAATTTTTTGTATTGATTATGAGTTGGATTAGTTGTTAAAAATGCTTTAGAATGACCCGTAAGCTTATTTATCATTTGTTGTCTGGGCAATTTTGATCTGGAGTACGGGGTTAGGGATAGTACAGAATTCTTTTTAAGTATTCTATTCCAGAATTCTTTTCTATATCCATTTTCTGATCCATGGTGAGGGACTTTGAAAATATCAAATTCAGTATCAAATTCACTTAGCGATTCTAATACTTTCCATCCGATTTTTGTTTTGGTTTTATGATATTCTAAATCTGCACCAAGTAGGATTCTATGATTATCCATTTTCAGAATAATCACTACTGATTGATAATTGAATCCAGTTGTCAAAAGCCTAATGCCGTTACTATTCAAAAATCTATGTACTTCATTTTGATATAGAGGGGTTAAATATTCCAAAGTGTCTTTATTTGGAGAAAATGCTTGAATAGAAATTTTTGAATCTTCGTATATGGGCTTACTCCCTGATTGTAGCATTTTCACTTTCTTATTCTTTGATTTTATAAGCTTAAATGCTTCAACTATTTCAGTAAAGTAGTTATTCCTTGAGTTAACTTTTTTACAGTATGCAGAAATAAGCATCTGAAAGCTTTTAATTCCAATAGCTTTCGATGTGAAGAATTCTGCATTGGTACAATTCTCTAATAGTATTCGTATTCCAGTAAAGTGATCTTTGTGGCAATGTGTAAGAACAATAAATTTTACATAGAATAGATCTATTGAATTTTCTAAAAGAAAATCTAATACTTTAGGATTATCTGTGCTCTTATTAATGAAGCTGTCTATAATGCCATAGTTTTCTTCATCTATTTTTATTAATATAGATTCTCCTATTCCACTTGGTCCTCCAAATAAATGAATTTCTGCCAATTTTTAATTTTAGTGATCCTCTAGTATACCGTCAAAGTCTATTTGGTTCATAGTATCTAAAATATCATCAATATCTATCTTGTCAATTGTTTGTCTTCTAAACTTAATATGGTTAGCATTTCGGATTGTTCCTTTCGAATTGGTATAACCTACGTAAAAGTTAAATAGTGCGCCTACTTGTACTAATTCAAGGTCATCTTCTGGTATTTGTTGTAAGGGTAAAATTAACTCATCCTCTTCATTTGAAGATACTTGTGAAAGACGTGCCTCAATTGTAGATTCAGTAACCTTAGTTAGAATACCTTCCCATTTGTAGTCATATTTAAAGGACCCAGAAGTTGAAAAATCATAATCATGGGATTCATTTTCCGAGAATGGTGTGGCACATTTTTCAATTTGTTGTAAAGATTGATCCATATTTAAAAGTACCTTTTTATAACCTTATTGGCAAATTCTATGTTTGTTTTAATTAAATCTTGCTTTTCCTCTAACAAATATGATAATGATATGAATTGATCTTTCTTTATGAATCGATTTTTAAGATATAGATGAGTCGTAAATTCCATATCTTGCCTTTCACATGGGAAAATACTCAATAGTTTTTCTTCATCATAAGTTTCATTAGTTTTCGAATCAGTTACTCTAAAGCCCACCAATTGTGGGTTTTCAAATATATTAGACCAATCTTGATAAGTTAATAGGTTGTTTAGTTTTTTAGAGAATTCATCTTTAGATGAAAACGAATAATGGAGTTTTAAATTAATATAAAAGATGTCATATAGAGAATCTTTTAAAAGTTTTGATACACTTATAGCCATGTCATTAACTAAATCATGTGAAGCCAAATTTTTTGACAACACCCTGAATCTCCCACTTTCAACATAAATTTCTAAAAAATTAGTTTTAAAAGCACAATATGTTCCTTGAATAATATTAATTATTTCAGCTTCTTGGGCTTCTTTTTTCCCTAATAATTTCTTAGTTGCGAACCAAAGAGGATTGAACTTTTCAGGAATAAAATGTCCTGAAAATTCAATTTCATAAATTTCTTCTGAAGGTTTTTTAACTAATTCCACCATCTTAACTCAATAACAAATATCATTCCTGTTTTATACTGTAGATAGTAAAGCCATAGTATAGTTGTATATATGCCTGGACAACCGCAATGTGGAGATTAGGCCTGAACTATGGCCCTCAATATAACACTTAAATTAAAAATCACAAGCCTTAATAGAACCTATCAAGGCTTCAGGGTATCTGACTTTTCAGATTTTTGCGCGACGTTCTTCCCTTGCCTTCGGACTTTAATAATTCCAGTTCGCGCCAACTGGGTTAACCTTATTTATGTTCTAGATGTAAACAGTTGAATCAAAGTCCTCCATAGCTCAAAAGCATCAATCATGATATCCGGGTCTTTCTATCTTCTCATCAAGCTTGTAAGCATCAATTGAAGCGTACCAAGGTATCTTTCTGGATCTGATAGGGCCAAACCCATCAGATCAGAGAGTGCCTCATCAGTGGTCTGGATCAGTTCTCCGTTCATGGGATTATACTTCATCCTGCAGCTGCTTTACATCCATGAATGCGCCTAAAACTTGACTGCAAATTTCAATTATACTGGCAGTGGTCTTATTAGCTGAGGGATCTTCTATGATCTTGGCTCAATATTCTGATCATCTCGTTTTGGCCGTTGATAAGCTCCTCAAGATCCATATGGATTGGTCGATATCTGGTTTCTGCATCAAATTCCATAATTGAAACTCCAATACCCATACCACATAAATGGATCCTCATGCACAGCTGCTTTCAGATCTTTGACTGCTTCTTTTGCAGTTAGAAGTTAGGCTCCATTTTGAGATCGAAATTGATTGTTTTTCCCATGTTATTTAAATTCTTGATTTTGGAATGAGAAATAAATTTTGTTTAAGAAAGTGTAAATCATTCATGCCGTGTGCTTGCAATTAGCTGAGTGAATACTATCTGGAGCAGCAACATAGGTTGAGAACATATCTCCATTTTAAGAAGAGTAACAAGCGTTTGATAAATATTCTGATGGGAAAAAAACTTCTACTGCTAGTAAGAACATGGAATGGTCACTATCCCAAATTTAATACCATCGGCGAATGATCCGAAATACCAGACTCTCGATACTGATGAAGGTAATCACAGGCCGTTACAATGGGTAGTAAAGGCTCTTCTACATAGCTGTGGTCATACCGATAGCCATTACCCTGATGGCTGTACCAAGAATAGTCAGTCTTATCTCCGTGGATGTGCCGGTAGGCATCTGTCATTCCCGTCGCCTCTAATCTACTGAGCTCATCTGTGTACCAGAAGGAGTCCCCTTTCTGATCGATGTAGTTTTTGCCTGTATTATAATCACCGACGATGATGGATGGCTTGTCACATGCTGTCACTCTATCAATTAAGAAGGGGAATAACTTGTGCTTCTTCTTATGAGGGAGATAGACACCGATGAGCTGGAAGGCATCGAATTCTGCTTCGATGACATGATGTGGATAATGCTCATCAGCCTTGGGAAATATCAATCCATTGAATGGAAACTGACTGGCGATCAGTACTGAGTTATCGTTAGAGGGAGCAGCACTCACTAAGTGATGTCTGTAGCCTAAGGCTAAAAGCTTATTTCTTAATAGGATACCAGACTGATTATTTCTATACTCACTACAGACGAGTATAGAGGGAGATTCAGACGATACCATAGCGATGATACTGGATAGCCGTGAACCACCACCCTGTCTGATATTCCAAGAAATAATTGATATCACTGTGGAAAGTTATAGGATAATAACTATCGACAGATATTTCTGATATTTTGGATTAAGTCAGGAGACACTGAAGGTCTTTTGACTTGATTCTTAATAAAATCTCTGGCGGTCTTTTCCTTATTAAAAAGTTGTACAAAGTGAGGATCCTGGTCCTTGTCACTGAGAAAGGCTCTTTCATCTTCTTTACTTAGTGCTTTGTCAAAGTAAAGACTCACCCTTTTTCTCATGTCTTGATCATCAAATCGATTTGCCATGGATAGTTTTAGTTTAAAGTATATATAAATGGTTTATATTGATTTCAACTATTTTATTCCTCCTCCTCTTTCTTCGCCCTGCCTCTTTTATCTTTGTAACCTAAATTATTAGCATAATTAGCTAATTTATCTTTTAACATGTTCCTCGCTCTGAACAGTCTGGATCGAACTGTTCCGATGGGTACATCTATAATTTTTGAAATCTCTTCGTACGTGAATCCTTCTACATCGCATAAAAGAACGACAGTTCTGAAATCCATCGGGAGCGCATTAATAGCGATCGTGACTTCATCACCCATCATATTTTCAAAAATCTCTTCTCTCAAATCTAAATAGCCAGGTACTTTAGAATCATCACTATCGTGATAACTGACTATATCCTCAAAATCGACTCGTCTCGGACGTTTACTTTTTTTCCGATACTCGTTAATATAAGCGTTCTTCAGGATTTTAAACAACCATGCCTTAGCATTAGTTCCCTCCTGATACTTATCTATAAATCTATGTGCCTTCATGTAGGTCTCTTGGACCAAATCATTAGCATCATCATCATCATATGACAAGTGAAATGCAAATGTTTTCAAGGCATCTATGTGGGGTAGTAACTCAGACTCAAATACTTCGAGGCCAGTTTTTTTTGGCGCGTCACTCAAAAGACAGAATTTTTTTTCAAACATACGATTTTATGATCACTCCAGTCTCATCACAGCATCAGCGGCTACAAGAAATACGTCATCTTTTACACCATGCTTCATCACATGCAGTCCTGTGAAAGTGCCAAAGGCAGGTAAAATAGCCCGCTGAGGACCGAAAAAGAAACAAGGCATCCTCATACTTTGCTTTGCTTTGCCGAATAACCTGATCCCCGGATGAATGTGCCCATGCATATTATACTGCCCCTGACCGTCCATCTCATCATGTGAAAAGAGAAATGGACCTATGCTGTAAGATTCTTGGTGGATCACTAAAGGAGAGCGCTCATATAACTCTGGCTTCAGGATATCATGATTGCCTCTCACTAGCTCAAACTGGGTCTCTTTATTCCGATAACATAGATCTAGAAAGTCATCCCACTCATGATTCAGCTCACTATGGAAGAGGTCGCCCAGTATCATCAGCCTTTTGACTTGATATTCATTGATCAATGCTTCTAATCTGATCAAACCATCCTCCGCTGCCTGCACCGGAATGGCAATCCCCGACTTCCTGAAGTGAGCCACTTTGCCAAAGTGTAGGTCTGCTACGATCAGCATATCCTGAGCTTTCCATAGAATGGCCTTCTCAGGTAGCAGGTCCAGTGCCTCCCCTCCTACTTCGTAAGTGATGTGTTTTTGTATCAATATTTTATAATCGTTTAAGATTTGCGAATATAGATTATTTCAAAGTGCTTCGTTATTAGCTCAGGAACTCTATTTTTGCAATCATATGTTAGCATGGTTAAAAAGTCTATTTAGCTCAGATAAAGAATTAGAAGACCCTATGAAGTACTTAATTGTTGGCCTTGGTAATATGCATCCTCAATATGACGATACGAGGCATAATATTGGATTTGATGTCGTAGATCATCTGGCAGCATGGGGTAAAGCCACTTTCAAGAATGATACCCTCGGTGATGTGGCAGAAATCAAGCATAAAGGCAGGACGCTGGTCCTTGTGAAGCCCTCCACTTATATGAATAAGAGTGGAAAGTCAGTGCGCTACTGGGGACAAAAGAAAAAAATTCAGCCAAAGAATTTATTGGTTGTGGTAGATGACTTACATATTCCATTCGGACAGCTCAGACTCAAGGGTAAGGGCGGAGACGGAGGTCACAATGGCCTCAAGGATATCAATCTCATCCTGAATACTACGGGCTATTCCAGACTCAGAGTGGGGATAGGTAGTGAATTTGGTAAAGGACAGCAAGTGGACTATGTCTTAGGGAAGTGGACTAAAGGGGAGCAAGAGAAACTTCCCGCTATTTTAGAAAGAGCAGGAGATGCGATCAAGAGTTATTGCACCATTGGTTTAGGACATACGATGACGGAGTATAATAAATAAGTTAATCAGAAATGTCTCCCTATCAACTTTTCAAAAATCAATCTTTCAACAGGTTTACTTTTTTTTTATAAAGCCCATCACAATCACTTTGATGCTATAGTATTCTCTGTAAAGAAGTGAGTGCATTGCAAACTATTGAATAATCCTACTATTGTAAGCCAATACCCCTGCCACCGTAATCGCATCCGTAATCCTCCCATCCAGACACATAGCGACTAATTCTGCAAAAGGTAACTTCTGAATCGCTATCACTTCTGTCTCGTCAAATGATGTATCTCCAAAAGAAAGGTCCTCTGCCACATAGACAAAAGCTTCTTCATCACACACGCAGTTAGAGGTATGCAGGCGTAAGATCTGCGTCCATTTCTCTGCCGAGATTCCCGTCTCTTCCTTAAGTTCTCGCTTAGCAGAGTCGAGGATGTCCTGCCCGACTGGACCGCCACCCATAGGTAGCTCCCAGCTGTACTCCTTAAGCGTATATCGATACTGCCCGACGATCCAGGTGTGACCATCTTGATCTATCGGAATGATTGCAATAGCTTTATTCTTAAAGAGTATCCTACCATAGACTCCATCTGTCCCTGTAGGCGTGATGACTTCATCATGCTCTACAGATATCCATGCGTTATCGTAGACTTTCTCGGTCGACTTAAGTGTCCAGTTATTTTCAATGTTCACAGGTTTCTCCTCCATTGCTACTTTTATCATTAAGCTTTTAATAATTCTGATATTTTCTGATACATATCAGGCATGATAGATTTAAATTTTTCTGGATACCTTAAGTAATGATGAAGTGCTACAAGGCGAGTATCCACCTGATCAAAACCAATCGTCTGCAAGATGGCTTCATGGGAAATGCCGGATACTTCTTCCAGAGAGCCAACATCTTCCTTAGAGATGTCTACCATCTGAGTATTCTGATGTTTTTCCATATGAATTTCTGCAAATGCATGCAGGGCAATATTGTATTCTGTCTCATGAGTCATCCCTTTCACGACATAGTCAATACATAACAGAACGACACCGTCCACTTCTTCTATCTCCACGGTATGAAGGTGCTTATAGAACGGAGTGGGAAATGGATGCATATATGCCACAATTCGATCATAGCCTTCCACTAAATAATCTTCAGTATCAAAAGTCAGATGTATGGCATTACAGGCGATGATGGCTTTCATATCATCTGGCATGGTATCTTTCTCAGCAGTCATGAGGATAAATTCTTTAGACTCCATAAAGAGGCTTAAGCGCTTTTCGAATTTTGCTTTCTGTGTCTCATTTAAACCCTGATAAAAACTGGAATATTGGTTCAGCCATTTGATGACAGGTGGGCCTATCTTAATCGGGTACTTCTGATGCCACCAGAAGTCAATCGACGGAGACAAAATGTATAGCGCTACAAGAATGATAAGCAGAGGAAACAAGATCCAGGAATAAGCTTCAGAGAAATAGTCATCTGTCGCATTCTTATAGAAGACATACCCACCAGCTATGATGAAGGGGAAGGCTATGAATCTTGTTAATGAATGAATCTGCATATGATCGTTGGTTCTAACGTATTGTCTATTGATTAGATTACATTTACTGCAAATATGGCAGAAAAGTATAATATATTAGGTGTAGATCCAGGGACTAATATTTTGGGGTATGCTATCCTGACAATAGATGGCCCTAAGCTGACTGTTCCAGCTATTGGCATCATCAATCTGAAAAGCTATGCAGATCATGTGACTAAGCTGAAAGAAATATACCTGCAGCTTCAGGACATCATAGAAATCTACTTACCTAAGCAGATGGCTATTGAAGCTCCATTTTTTGGAAAAAATGTCCAGTCGATGCTGAAGCTGGGAAGAGCCCAAGGCGTATCTATGGCAGCAGCGATCACCATGGGATTAGAAATAGCAGAATATTCGCCTAAGAAAATAAAAGTATCCATCACAGGAAATGGTAATGCATCTAAGGAACAAGTCGCAGCCATGCTACAAAACATCTTAAAGATAAAACTCAATCTAAAGCAACTAGACTCGACTGATGCTCTCGCTGCTGCTTATACTCACTATAATCAGGGTGGCTTGATTAAGACGGGAGCTAAGCGATATAAGAACTGGAATAGCTTCTTAACTGATAATCCAAAGAAGGTGAAATAGAAATTGTCATATAATGTGCATTGAGGCGCAATAAAAATCTCCGACTCAATTGCGATTCATATATTTATGAATACATCTATTTTTACAACCAATCAATTGTCTACTATGAATTGGAATAAAATCATTTACTGGATATCGACTGGCATGATGTGCTTAATATTTGCCTACTCTGCAGGCATGTACATCACTAACTATGAAGGCATCGTGTCATACTTTCCTAATTTAGGATTTCCAGGCTGGCTGGTCGCACCTCTTGCAGCAATAAAGATTCTTGGTATCATAGCCATACTCACTAAGAAGTCTGATATGCTGAAAGAGTGGGCTTATGCTGGTTTTTTCTTTGACGCAGTACTCGCATATGCCGCGCATTATCATGCAGGTGATGGAAGTGGTAGTATATCTTTAGTTGCCATCATCACCATCATCATCTCTCGAATATTTGATCACCGACTCTATGGCTGACAACACCCAGAATGAAATACATCGTAGAGAAAACCTTTAAGGATAAAGATTTCACTCAGATCCCATTAGAGCTCTCAGAATATGAATCCTGTCATTTTATAAATTGTCAGCTGACTCAGGCTGATATTTCTGGAGCCCGTTTTATAGATACAGTATTCAATGATTGCGATTTAAGCAATGCAAAAATTCATAATACTGCATTCCAAGATGCTGTCTTTAAAAATTGTAAAATGCTGGGTCTGAGATTTGATACATGCAATGATTTTAATTTCTCGGCTATATTCGAGCAGTGCATCTTAAGTCATTCTACTTTCATAGAGATGAAGTTAAGCAAATCATCATTCTCTCATTGCCAGTTGATCGACGTTGATTTTTCAGATGCTAACATGAGATCCTCATCACTGAGTCACTGTGATTTAATGAATGCCGTATTTGATCAGACCAACTTAGAAAAAACTGATCTGAGAGAAGCCATTAATTATGCAATTAATCCAAATAACAATCATATAAAGGGAGCCAAATTCTCCATGCCTGAAGCCATCAGATTATTAGATCATTATCAGATAGAGATAGAATAAACAAAGATCTATCAATTTCCACAACCATTAATAAGGGCATGAAATACAGCAGATGTGCTCACTTCAAATCCTGACAGTAATTGAATGCTTGATCCAGAATCGTACACAGCGTCAGGGGAGGTACTGTTATGCCCTATGACTTGTCTCGACTCTATGATGCCATCACTTTCAGCCAGCATACTGTTAGACACACCACCTGATAATCGATTGCCATTCGCTAAACTATAAGCTGTGACACAATTACAATCTCCAGCGGTATACTCGAACTCATGATCATATGTAACACCCAAATAATCAAACTCCACTTTCCACATCCCATATGGCTCTGTGCTACTCAGAGTCACGTACCAATACCAAAAGGAGAAACTATAATATTGCGGTGATGTAAAGTTCCAAGAGTTCTGGATCGTACCATTGGGTCGGTGTATCCTGATATTCGTAATCGATCCTGCTGACTGATCACGATAATAGGATCCGATGTAGATCGTCTCACCAGGATGAAAACAGTTTGAAAAATTAGTGGATTCATTAACAGCTGGACACCCAACTTCTGGAGGTGCAAAGTGAGTCAATAAGGCATTAATCTGAGGCACAAAATATTCTTCCTGAGAAGACCACCATGACTGACTATTCATCGAGTTACAATTTCCGAAGAAAGGATCTATCAAATTCCCACCTGAATCATATACTTCAAAATGTAGGTGAGGATCAGTAGAACAGCCCGAGCTTCCCACAATACCAAGCAGCTCTCCTTTTTGCACCATCTGACCAACCACTTTATCGATACCAGCCTTTAAATGACCGTACCATGCCACTGAGCCATCCGCATGCCTGATATAGATGGCATTCCATAGATCAAAATTATTAATGCAGTCACAGTTATTATCAGGGTTTCCATCATCAATGCCAATGACTTGGCCCGCTTCTGCCGCGACCACTTCCATGAGATTATTCTCATAGGCATGCCATGGGAATGGCCAGCTACAGAAGTCTGTCCCTTGGTGATTATACCCAGAAGCTGTATCATAAGTCCTGACTCCACAGTTATAATCTAAATTAGAACTGCCAAACTGAGCGCCTGTCGCAGATGGATTATGATCTACATAATTACGTATCGCGTAAAAATTTTGATTTTGCTGAAGCGAAGACTTTCTGATCGGAGAGCCAAAGCTGACGGCTGCTTCTTGATTCAATTGTTTATTTAATCCAACTCTATCTAGTTTAGCTATTTGTGTTTTTAATCTCGAATTTATCTCGCGTCGATTCTTAGAAGATAAGCACTGGTCGAATTCATTAAAAACAAACTCCCCACCCTCTAATAAATGAGCCTGTGTCATTCCTGGAACTTGGAAGACCAAAAAGAATATAAATACACTAAGAAAAAAAACCTTCATTGTTGACGAAAATAATGCCAAATAGAATCATAATGAAATATACAGCTGATTGAATAGGTCTGCCACAACACTTATTGATATTGGATCCGACCTGATCATTTCAAATCTTAGCATGTAAATATGGATGTATTCACAGCAGATAGATAAGGCAAGAAATAATAAGGTATCTTATTAAGACATGGCATGTTAAGCTACAAGTAATAAGTATTCTTAATACTACCTGTTTTTTAACTTTGTGCCCTCTTAATTCATCATTTATACTTTATCTATTTTGTAATAGTCTGACAGGCTAATAACCCTCCATACTCCAGCGCCATAGTACGGTCAGGTGTGATGGATTGATATTCGTCACTGAGGATCATATTTAAAAAATGATCGACTGATTGATACTCTACCAGTAATATTTGATGTGCCTGATTCTGCGGATTCCCGATAACTGTATGAAGTACCTTACCTGCCCAGATGACTTTAGCACCAGCCTTTTCAATATGTTTTTGAGCATTAGCGCCATATCTTCTATAGGCATCAAAACCAGATTCACTACCATCTTCGACCTTCTCTTTAAATCTGAGAATATTGAGCATTGTGACAGGTGTATCTTTGGGGTAGTCAGCTAGAAGCTGCTTGATGGATGCTTTACTTGGATCTACTTGGTCAACGATCATGAGGAATAACTTAAGGATTAATAATTCTATGAATATATAACGTCTACAGCACAGATGGCTTATATGAGCTAAGGAATTGATTCAATAATACTCCTCTCAAATCAATCAGCACAGTAGACTAAGTAATTTTTTGAATAAAAGGATGATTTCCATACAATACATCCGCTAATTTCTTACTTTGATTGCTGTGACATTCGGATTATTTAGAGTCACAAGAGTATATTTGAGTTGTATCGATTTACAAGTCTTTCATTGTCATATCAATTATGTCCTTTAGCTATGTATCAACTATCAGTCATCGCCTTAATATTCGGAGCATTCGTACTGTTGTGCTTAGGCGCACTACTCAACTACTTTCTATCGAATCGTAATAAGATAGACTATAAATCTAAGTATGAAGAGGCAGAAAAAGAAGTGTCCTCTGCTCAGAAAAAACTTAGCAAAGTTGATAGCAAACTGAAACAAACATCTGAGAATCGAGATATGTGGCGCCAAAAATCTGAAGAGGCAGAGTCACAATTATCCATGATACAATCTAAGTCTGACCAAGAGATAAGCACTCTTCGCGAAGAAGTGGACGGACTCAAGATAAAGATTCAAAATCTGACAAATGATCTCGAAAGAACGCAAAGAGATAAAGAAAAGCTCCAAGAGAATCATAATAAGTTAAAAGGTAAATACAGCGAAAACAATAAAGAAAATAAAGACTGGACTGGCAAGCTGGACAAAGCTGAAAAAGACAAAAAAGAATATAAACTTCAGTGGGCTAGGGCACATAAGCAGTCAAAAGAACTTGCAGCTCAACTGGAGACACAAACGGAACAGATCCATGAATACAAAGAAGTCAAAAGGGAACTCAGAAGAGCTAATGCTAAAAATAAAAAACAAGGTTCTGATCTCACGTACTGGGAGCAAAAACACTTCGACACCCACCACGCACTTGCCGCTCTCAAAGTAACTCATGAGGCTGTCAGTGAAAAATTGACTAAGATATCAGATCTGAGAGATGGAGATAAAGTTATGATGGACAATATGAGGAAGCAGCTGGAAGAATACAAAAAGAAATACATAGATATCAATCATAAATACAAGGAAATGACTTCTAATTCAGTAACTACTAATTAGTTATACTATACTAATATATACCAAGCCTACTACGAATTAGCCTTTCATCTGAGGTCTATTATATTATTCTCATTATTAAAAATGCCTGTGCCGGCGGAAAGGCTCTCCATATCTATGGATATGTCTGCGTTGTTTTGCCTCGATCTAAAAAAATATACTCCCAGCTAAATAGTTTAAACTTAAGAACGTTTGGTATATTGCCATCTTAAAATCTTCGTTAGGTATTCATAAGTTAAAGTAGGTGTTAGATTTTTTTGGCCTGCATAAGATATACGATCCATGCTACTTCTATTAGTTATTTTATCATTCTGTCATGCGACCGATACCTTGGATCAGATGATCAATGTCCCTGGCACGAGATCTCTTTTCATTCAGGATGCCAAGATAATTCTCGATGAAGAAGTAGAAAATAAGACTGGGTTCTTTGGATTCACCATACGCAATACTTATAAGCTCGTCAGAAGAATGGACAATGGAAAAGTCATCGAGAAGAGTATAGATAATATGCTGGATGAATTTCTAATCGTCATGGAGCCTTTTCATCAATCATATTCACGCTTAAATCCAGCAACAAGACCAGACTTCTCTGCCTATCTCTCACAGCATAATGATGAAGTCACTCAAGCATTATTATCTATATCAGATGGTCGACGAGAGAAAGTAACCAATCGGTTCATCGCGGGTACATATGATCAATTTAGGTCCTATGCTGATACTCATACTTCACAGGCGGTACCAGCGATAGGTCGACTGATTTCGAAATATGCTTATCAATAAGAGAAGGCACAGAAAGCATTTTAGGCAGAGTCTGATAAACTGATATACCACTGCTATTTCCTATCAGTAGGAAAATAGATCAAGTATAATACTCGAAAGAAATAAGTTTCGCTGGGTTTAAAAAGTCCTAAACCAACTTATCTTCAGTGTAGATATACCATCATCATACATCGCCATGGGTAATATTCCAGTTTAGCATTTAGCATTTTTGCCATTTTAGGTGAATAGATTTTGTCAGAAGTATGAAATACTTGTCTTCGACTTATGATATCTCTTCTGTGAAATCCTTTCGGAATTCAGCGATAACACCTTTACTGAACAAGCTCATAATCTGGCCGAAATCTTTTTATGTGACTTCCCCAATCTTACTGATGACCTTATTTAGCCGATTCTCTGTCACATAGTTTGCAATATCTTTGATTAGTACTTGGACTTCATTGCTGATGGTTGGCTTTTTGCGTCTTGGTTTACTTTTTTCTCGTTCCGCCCTCTTTCATTCTTGTTCTTTAGGATGATTATTTCCAAAACAGAATTGTGATTGTAGATTCTATTGTCTGATTCTAAAAATGCTGTTCACTTTACAGTTTTGAAGTTGACGCCATCATCAGTCCAAGTACTTAAATTTTACCCGTGGCTTTTTCTTGAAAAAAAAATTCTTCAGTAAGATTTTGAAATGATTGATTGAATCACTTCCTCGTTATAGCTATTCTCTATGGAAGTGTATTTTCTATATTCCATTTTCACTTCAGTTTATTTGCGCATCATATCTTAATGAACTGTGGCTTACGAGATTTAATTTAAAGAGGAATCTTTAGGTACTTCGAATCGCGATTGATCCATACTATTAATCCAGTTGGCGATCAGGTCTACACCTTCCGCATGTACCATTCTTCTACCGAGCTCAGGCATCATAGCACCTGGATTAGTTGAACTCATTCTGTAGATCATGATAGATTCATCCGCATTTCCAGGGACAATGGAGAAAGAATGCCCACCTGTACCGGCACCAGCAGATACTGTAGGCTTATACACACCTACCTTCAGACCTAAGTCCGAGTGGGCCAGAAGCGTCATGCCTGAAGTTCTACCCGCACCCTTAGGATTATGACAGTGACCACAGTTAATGTCGAGATATGCCATTGATCTATCTTGAAGCGATAAAGAGCCATCATCCCACTGTGCCACAGCAGGGTGAGATGTAGCAGTGTCATAGCCTGTGAGGTATCCAGCAGTGGTCCACTTATCGAGCTGATTATGGACTCCATCCACAAATGCAAAATCTTTATTGATATTTCTGACTTTAGGGCCGATGGGCTTTAGCTTATTATCATAAGCATGGCATCCCTTACATTGGTTTTTATTCGGTATGATGTAGTCTACTTTCTGTGTTTCGCCAGCTTCATTAATCCATGTCACATCTTTGATATCCCCTACGATATCGTAGTAAGCTTCTGATTGCTCATCATTCCAGCTGTATCCATAGGCGTCCCATTCTTCTCCACGATTGATTAGCAGTCGGGTCTCTATGAGCCTCCTGCCCTTCGCATGATCACGCTCATCATGATGATAGTAAAAATTTTTTATGAGGACAGCGCCTACTGGAAAATCCAGCACATGCTCCGTCGTGTAGGCAGCTGCTTCTCCATCAGGCATCCATACGAATCTTTCCTTATGAGAATAATCAGAAAAAAGTGGTGAAATCAATTCATAAGGCAGGACGCCTGCTGCAGGTTTTAATTTTGCCACATCACCATCAAAAAACTGATATTCTGATAGTTTTTCATGCGGTGTAGATGGTATATTTATACCTACTGTAAATTGCTGAGAACAATTCGCCAAAAAAAATATTATGAGTGCGCATACTATTAAAGCAACACTTTTATTAATCTGATTCAACATCTGCTTCACATCATCATTATTAATCAAAATCTATCTCGAAGCCAGCCATGAATTATGATCACTTGTATCAAAATCTGGCAGCGTACAATCGTAATCTGTCATATCGCGATTCGCATTCTTTTTAATCGCTTCTGGGCTGATGCCCAGATGTGCATTCAGGTTGACAAAGTTCACATCACCATTATCCTGAAAGCAATAACTCATCGGCTCTCCCGGCTTAAAGATGCCATCGATCATAATATCAAACGTCTCATCGCCAAATGATCCAGCAATGAGCTTACCAGAATCAGTCGTTAAATCAGTCTTCCCTTCATTCCCTTCAAATTTATTATCGTGTATATAAATATTGGTAGCGTACGGATCAAATTCTTCTGATTTAAAACTCTGTCCTGTAATCATCCAGCTATTCACCATGACACCTACAGTCTTATGACCTTTGATCGTGTTTCCATAAATTTCAATATTAGAGTGTGACATGATATTCATACCTGTACCCGGAGGTAGTGTGCTGACGATCATGCCTTTTGGCGCAAAGTTTTCACCATTATTATTCTCCATGTAGTTGTTGTAGAATTTGATCTTGTCACCATTAGCCTGTGGTAGATCTGGCATATCGAAGATGAGCATTCCAGCAGTGTTATCATGGGCTCGATTACCATATACTTCACCGACTTTAGTATTCTCTATTTCTAAGCCTGCGACATTATGGTGGACATAATTATTTCTGACCACTACATTATTAGATTGACCTACATAGATGCCCGCATCCATAGCATAAGATGCTTCACAGTCTTCCATCAGCACATTCGTACTGCTGACAGGATAGAGACCATAAGCTCCATTAGTGGGTAGTTTACCAGTGGTCCAGGTCGTCTCTATATCTCGCATGATGACATTAGTACAGTCTTGTACTTTTATGGCATCGCCTTTTGAGTCTGATATTGTGAATCCTTCCAGCTTAATGCCTTTGACATTTTTCACCAGCATGCCTTCAGCACCTTCGATCTGCCCTTTGAATGATAGTATCGTTTTGCCCTTGCCTGCACCGCTGATGGTGATATCAGGCGTGTCGTTCAGAGAGATACTTCTTTTAAAATCGAATGTGCCTTCTGGTAGCTTGATATGATCTCCTGGCTCAGCCATAATGAGGGTCTTCTGTAACTGTCCGACCACATCTTCAGCAGATAAGAGGCCTTCATCTGCCGGAGCTTTACATGAGAAGGTAATGATCGATAAGAAGATGATGAATGAATAGTATATTTTCATTTGTATATATTTTTACAAGCATTTACTTATAAGCTCCACAGATAATTTTCTCTTATCCTCGGATGTATTTAATTATCAGCGTCAGAGTCGTTTCACAAATTTTATTTTCTATGTTACAACATCTAATGGGTTTTAACCCCTTGTCTCGAAAATATATTCTTTCAGCTGCGTATCCTAATTATCTAAGTCATAGATAATATAATGTACTAATTTAAAAATTGTTAAGGACTCTACCTGTAACAATTTTTGAAAAACCCAATAAGGATCTGGATTTATTCTTTAAATCAGTTATCTCGAGTTCTCAATTGTCAGACCAGTTTCAAAGCCAAATATCAAAAAAGCTTCTAACTCTGAGTGAGCATTTATTGTACTTGAATAGAATAGATTATTAGATTATTATACTTGTGATATCACTGGTAAGTTAAGCTGCCCTGTAAGCTCCATATAGGCTGGTAAGTTATTCTCGTTTTTACCTCATTTTGTAAAAAATTAAATTCACCTACCTCACCACTATAAAAATGGTATTTTTAAAAACCGATATATTAATCCAACTAAATTGGCAAATCAATCAAGCAGCTATTTTTCATAATCATTTTAATAATTTTTTCGATCCAGCATAGCTGGAGTCAGTCAAATGCTGGAACTGATTTTTGGCTGAGCTTCATGGAGCACGTAGATAGTGGAGATAATTCTATGGTCGTGATGATTACCTCTACTAAAAATACCACTGGCATGATCTCCATGCCGAATAGCAGTTTTAATCAGAATTTTGAAGTCTTTCCTGATGTCGTACAGCTCATCACCTTGCCACGGAATGCTGAAACAATCGGCTCAGAACAAATCAGCAATAATGCCATACACATCACCAGTAATGACCCAATCTCAGTATACATGCATCAGTATCATGGATTCAGATCAGAGGCGACCATTGTCCTGCCGACTCCGACATTATCCACAGCGTATTATGTCATGAGTTATACTGGTATTGATGCTTTCAGTGCTACAGGTGAATCAGAGTTTATCATAGTCGGTATCGAGGATGAGACCACCATAGAATTCACTGTGTCTGATGATACTCAAAGAGGGATGGCATCTGGAGAAAGTAAAACGATTACCATAAATAAGGGTCAGACCTATCAGGTCAGAGCTCGCAGTAGTTTAGATGATTTATCTGGTAGTTATATATCAGGTGATAAGACTTTTAATGTGTTTGCAGGTTCTTCATGGTCAGCTGTACCCAGATTCTGTGGCACCTTTGATAATCTATTGGAGCAGATGAATCCTGTAGATACTTGGGGCAGTAGATATGTCACCATCCCGACCCAGTCAAATACCGAAGATGTATTCAGAATTTTAGCTGGAGCTGACCAGACAGAAATCACCGTCACCGACTTAGATGGCATGATCGATTCTTACACCCTATCCAAGGGAGAATATGTAGAATATAGAAAATCGATCAGCACTTATATAGAAGGGAGTAAGCCCGTGATGGTCGCACAATATCTCACAGGAAGAGACTGCACTTCTAATTCTGAAGGAGATCCATCCATGGTCATCCTTAATTCTGTCGAACAAATAAAAGATACCATCACCTTATATAATTCTCCTTTTCAAAATATCAGACAGAGTTATATTTCTATTATTGGTAGAACTGCTGATGTAGATAATGTCACTTTTGACGGTGCTACAATTGCTACTAGTGGAGCCTCGTGGACACCGATAGGTCTTGGTGGAGAATTCAGCTATGTCGTGCTACAAGTCAGCACGGGATCTCATACCATCATTTCTCAAGGCTGTGGAGTCATCGCTTCAGCCTTTGGACTGGGCGATGCAGAATCTTATGCTTATGCCGGCGGCGCCAGTTTTAATCGAATTAATGTAAGCCCGATACCTGATGGTGAGTGTGTGGGAGTCCCTGTCACCTTTGATTCAGGTCTACCACCTGAGAGATATAATGTCAGCTGGGATGTCGGTCATGATGGATTCAGCACGACGGATCACCAATTCGAATATATGTATCCAGAAGTGGAATCAACTTATGAGGTCAGATTGATCATTGAAGATCTTTGCTTCGCAGAGACTGATATGCAGGATAAAGAAATCATCATCTCATTTCAAGAGGAAGTAAATGTAGGCCCAGATATTCCTTCTATTTGTGAAGGTCAGACGCTTACTTTAGAAGCATTCGACTTAGTGGATGCAAGTTTTCAATGGTCAGGACCACAAGATTATCTAGCCGACGTACAAGTGGCTATGATAGAAAATATCACTCCTGATATATCTGGTCAGTATGACGTGATAGGGATCATAGCAGGGTGTAAGACTGAAGTCAAATCAATCAATGTAGAGGTAAAACCAAGACCTATACCAATACTGGGACAGGACAGTGTCATCTGCGAGACAGACAATAAACCGACTGTGATATCGCCAGGTATATTCGAAGTTTACAACTGGTCAGACGGTAGTCAATCGTCGAGTATTGATGTGTATCTATCTGGCACTTATGAGGTCACCATCACTGATGAATATGACTGCATGGCTTCTGATACCTTGATCCTAACGCCACAATGTCCTACTGCTATCTATATGCCTACTGCCTTCAGTCCAAATGATGATGGAGTAAATGATGAATTCAGAATTGATGGGTTTGACATTATTTCTTTGGAGTTCCTGATCTATGACAGGTGGGGTAATGGTGTGTTTCAGAGTACATCAGTTAGTACTTCTTGGGATGGAAATTATCGAGGACAGCCAGCTTCGGAAGGTCTGTATTCTTGGGTATTAGATTATGAAGGCTATAATGAAAAGGGAAACATCATTAATAAAAGGATAAGTGGCGTGATACAATTAATGAGATGATGGCAATTAGAAACCAAGTTATCTAATATTAAATTTCTCTTAATCTCCTAATCTCTGAAATCAGCAACTATAAAACCACTTCCACCCTGTTTGTAGCTTGCACCTACATACCATTATTTTCTATTCACACAGCCTTCATGAATCGCAATATCAATACAGCAATGACAAATATCGTTAGTCTATGCTTGTAGCCAAAGTTATTTATTCTTTAAGCTGTTAAGCTAATACATTCTTAAGGTAGAGACTGTATTACCATTAAGAGGCGATTGCCTAATGCAGTTAAGATAGTACATTCTCAAGGTAGAGAGGCACTTTGAAATTGGGATATAGATTCGCAAGTATAAGCTACAAATAGCGCAAGGAACATGACTACTCATTTTGAAGATAAGTTTTCTGACCAAAAGTAAACTCATTAGAATGTGTCCTGGCAGTCTTGATTATTTCCTGCATTTCCTTGACAATATCTGGATTCAAATCTGCTACATCTACTTCTTCACCTATGTCATTAGATAAATTATACAATTCTATTTTTTGATCAGGATTCTTTAAAACGTTATACTTGACTGCTTTCCAGTCTCCTCTTCTTACCGCCTGACGACCGCCCATCTCGTGAAACTCCCAATATAGATAGTCATGTGCTTCTTGTTCTCTGCCTTCTAATGTAGGTAAAAGAGAAATTCCATCAAGATCACTTGAAGTCTTAACACCAGCAATGTCAGCAAACGTGGGAAAGATATCCCAGAAAGCAGAAATATGATCTGAGGTGGACTGAGCAGCTATGACACCTGGCCATTTCACGATCATCGGCACTCTGATTCCCCCCTCGTATAAGTCACGCTTAACTCCTGTGAGCGGACCATTACTATTAAAGTAGTCGGGATCTGCTCCTCCTTCCCGATGCGGACCATTATCAGAAGTAAATATGATGATGGTATGATCAGCTATGCCAAGTTCTTCTACCTTATCCATAATCTCGCCGACTTGATCATCCAGTATATTGATCATAGCCGCGAATGCAGCATGTGACTCTGGTTGGGATTCATATGGTCCTTTTCTATAGGTAGGGCCATCATCAGTTCCATTGTACGCCAGCTCAGGATTATATTTTCCTCTGTGTTTTTGTAAGATTTCTTCTGGTGCTATCAGCTCGGCGTGCGGTATGATAGACGGCACATAGAGAAAGAATGGATTATCCTTATTTTCCACGATAAACTTCAATGTCTCCTCATGAATGAGTGAAGGAGCATACACCTCTTTCTGGTATCCAGCATTAGCCTCTATAGGAATAGAATCTCGATCATCCCATAGATGGTATGGATAGTAGTGATGTCCCAGTCTCTGACAGTTATAGCCATAGAATCGATCAAAACCTTGATTCATAGGGTCACCTTCAGAACCAGGAAAACCCAATCCCCATTTTCCAAATGCGCCTGTGGTATAGCCTACAGACTTCAACATCTCTGGAAGCGTATAAATGGAATCTGGGATAGGATGCTGCCCCTCTGGCTGTACTTCCTTATTTCCTCTTATGAATGTATGTCCAGAATGTAGTCCTGTCATCAAGCTCGATCGAGAAGGCGCACACACTGTACTGCCAGAGTAATGCTGCTTGAATAGCATCCCATTACTGGCTAATCTGTCTATATTGGGAGTTGTGAATTTAGTCTGGCCATAACAGCTCAGATCTCCGTACCCCAAGTCATCTGCAAGAATATAGATGATATTCGGTGCGCTTCTTTTACGACTACTTGAGTCGTTCTTCGCACCTTGCCCTTCCTCATTATTAACACAGGCATAGCATAGTAAAGAAATTATCACAATCCCAATAGCCTTACTTATCATTTTCATATGAAATAGTATATGATTAAAAATAACGCAAATATTCAGTACAATAGAATCAGGGGTTAAAGGATTTCGTATTATTAATACCGATGCTATTTTACACCGATAGCTATCTGTAGGAAAACAGAACGAGTATAATACCCAATAAAATAGCCTTGCTGGAATAAAAAGCCCCTTACCAATGTCACAACGGTATACGATATAAAGAAAGGAGAAAAAATCACCGCTCAGCAGATTCTACATTATTCTTTATCCTTTTTAATATGCCAATCGCTTGCTGATTCACAATGCCTTCGATGATTTTCGAGCCCAACTTAAAAATACCTTTTAATTTAAATTCTAAAGTGATGATTAATCGTGTCAGGTCTTTTTCTTTTATTAGATCTAAGTCAGCTCTGATAGGGAATACACTTTTAATGGTTCTTGCAGCTGTATGTTTATTTTCTTCATACTCGATTACCTCGTAAGTGGTCTCCAGTCGCCTGCCTCCTATCTGTGCCACTTCGATATATCTACTGCCTGCGGCTATCGGACCCTTATTGATCATGATCACTTTTTCCAGTGCAGGTACATAGGCTACCCTGTTTTCCACATCCATCAAGTACTGGAATATTTTCTCTGGACTGGCTTTTATTTCTATTTCTTGCTGGGCTTTCATAGGCAGCTGGAAGTCAGTAATCTTAGTATACACCAAGCGAATGAAGATATGATCTTTTATCGGAGCTCTATTTTATTAATCTCATCGTTAAAAATACCTTTCTATACCGGCTGCCAGGCTTGCCATATCTTAGGAAATATCTTTGTTCCACCTGCATCTAAATAAAATAGAGATCCCAGTATGTAGATCAATCTTAAGTATGCATTGTATAACAGAATATCAGTTGCAATGTTTGGTTAAATATATTCTGATTGAGAAAATACAATACACAATGGTCGATTAGAAGCTACTATCTCAAGTTTTGGCACTATATGAAATAATAATTCCAGCTCTAAAATATATAGAAAATTACTAATTATAAAAACCTTCTGGATTAGTTTATAGGTGCAACCTAAGAACAGCGTTTATTAACTACCACGACTATAATTTAACTCGCTCAGCAATTTGGTCAGCGGTCAGCTTCATTTCTTCTGGAGTCATAGATACAGGAGGGGTAGAAAAATCTATATCTCCCATCCGATTGATCGGGACTAAATGAACATGAGCATGAGGCACTTCTAATCCAATCACAGCGGTAGCTATCCTGTCACAAGGACACACTTCTTTTATGGCTGCTGCGACACGCTTAGAGAATAATGTCATCTGGCTGAGAGTATCATCATCTAAGTCAAAGTAGCGATCCACTTCTACCTTAGGCACTACGAGTGTGTGCCCTTTCTGTCGAGGATTAATATCTAAGAATGCATAGAACTGCTCATCCTCTGCTACTTTATAACAAGGTATTTCTTCATTGATGATTTTAGTGAATAGACTTGCCATGATTATATAGTGATGTTTAATATCTCTAATTGCATCTCGCCGCGAGGTGTCTCTACAGCCGCGACTTCGCCTACCTTCTTTCCAAGTAGTCCTTCCCCTATGGGCGATGATACAGAGATTTTCTTCTGTGTGATATCAGCTTCAGAATCAGAGACGATCTTATACGTGAACTCTTTATTCATCTTCAGATTTTTAATCGTCACCGTGGTGAGTATAGAGACCTGACTGGTATCGATGTCTTCTTCCTTTAAGAATTTGACATTTGCCAGTTGCTTTTCTAATTCATTGATCTTCATCTCGAGCATGCCCTGAGCATCCTTCGCAGCATCATACTCAGCATTCTCTGATAGATCTCCTTTATCTCTTGCAGTTGCTATGGCTTCAGATATTTTCTTTCTTCCCGTGGTTTTCATTTCATCTAGCTCTCCCATCAGTTTCTCATATATCTCTTGAGTCATGTATGACACTTTCATCCTTGTATTTTTTTTTGTTGATAATGATCGGCTTATTCTACTGCCGAAAGTTGAGTGATCCTATCTCCTGTTGTTAATCGAGTTAAACAAATAAAACGTTCCTGCTACAGAAACGTTTCATAGCTGTTATGCAAATATAGCTAATGATTTAGAGGATGACAAACATAGCTGAGACCATTAGAGCAATTTATACTTTGGTCTATCTAATATGAATTTACTTCAGAACTTATCAAACTTGTGCACAATCATAGTCTATGTCACACTCGCCTTTCGCTTAACGAATATAGCTGCAATCAAGGAATAAATTAAAGAGTTAAACAAACTACTTAATAAGTTCAAAGGCAGCTTAGACCATTGAAACAAATAATCCTCATCAGCATTATCAATCATTTCTTGTCTTTTCTCTTCTACATTGAAGACAATATCTTCACTACCACCTGCTAAATTAGCACCTAAAGTATAACTTGTTTCAAAAGTTTTAATATTCATATTAAGGAACTCTTCCTTCATCTGCTCATCATTCTGATATAGAAATATTGAGAATACAATAGAAACAGCAAATCCTAAAAATGCTGCTGGAAACAGATATTTTAAAGCGTCACCGTATGTTAAATCCGGAGAATCGTCAGTTCTCAAAAATTGCCTCCCTAATATGATTAATAGTATAATTGGTATCAATAAAGAAATGCCCATATACACTGGAGAAAACATAGTATCTGGCGTCATAAAGAACTTAATTAATAAGCCTATCAAAATATTAATAAACCCCAGTCCTAATCCTATTTTTAAAATTTTGGTCATTGATTTTGTTTTATTTTTCTAAAAGGAATTTTTCTAACTCTATTGTTTTTAGTTACTCTTAATAGGTGATCTCCATAAGCCAGAGTATCTATGTTATAGTGACACAACAGACCCTTTTCCAACATATTAGGATGAATAAAAAATTTACACGCCAGATCCTCATTAATATTGATATCATCATCGATGGTCACATTAGCAAAATTCTTGAGCTCGTCCCTGATTGATATAATCTTATTTTCCATATAATCTCTTCTCTCACTTCTATAGTGATCTTGGATAGACTTTTTTAATTCATTTAAGTCTCCATCTAAATCTCCATACCGCTTAATTAATAATGAGTCCTCCTGTGTCTGCTCATCCTTTCTCATCATTTTATTAATCTGTCTGATTTCGATCACCTGCTGATCGGTCAGCTTCTCCATTCCTTTGTCCTTAGTATTTTCATTGAATAGACTATGCCTGATACCTCCCACTCTAAATGGATCAATAGAGACGCCTAATGAATCTAATAAATCATTATCTGCTTCTCTGTACTCAATGAATATACTAAGGTTATTATGATCATATTCATAATGATTGATAGATGCTCTACTTATTTTTCTTCTCTCGACTCTTCTCCCTACTGCAGCTAAAGTCTCATAGTGCTCCTTTCTTAGATCATCATAATCCACATAATTAATCGAAGCTTCAGATATCTGCGACTGATAGGAATTCCCTAAATCAAACGTTGGAAAATAGTCATACCTCTCGAAGTAAAAACCGCTTAATACCAATAAGATCAATGCATACGGAATCGCCATAAAGAATAATCTTCTTGTATACTTATTATCAATAAAATTAAGCAACAGTGGGCGAAAGAAAAAAGACAGTGACACCGCTGAAAAAAATCTGTAAATCCACAGATAGATAGTAGAAATATTCTTGTCTTTAATTTTTTTAAATACACCAAGTGTAAAAAAATCAATAAACACAAGGAACCCTAAACCATAGTAGATGACAATAGAAATCACAACCACTATAGGAGGATCTCCTTCAAGATCAAAAATACTATTCAAAGCCTCCATGCATAAAATAAAAAACACATTGTATGCAAAAAAAGACAACAACATAAAGAACAAAAGAAATGTAAATGAAAAGAGTATACTGCTAAACTTCTCTAACTTTTCAATATACTCATCATAGCTCCCAATCTTCTTTTTATAAAATTGTGTAAATTTTTCTGAATAGTTGAGATTATCAAAGTCAATATCTCCAGACACATATCGCAGACCTATGGCACCTATCCAGAATCCTCTGATGACTATGTGAAATAATAAGTTCACTAGAAATATCATCCGGCTGGCCCACAGTAATGTGATAAATGTAGTCATATACCCCCAAGCACTATCCACACTATTCACCTGATGATAATATTCTAAGCTAAGAATCAATTCTTCAGATGCATAAATACCAAACAGCGCAAGCCCAGATATCAGCAGCTCTAACTGCCAGCTCTCTTGCTGCAGCTTTTCGAGCCACTCCGAAAAAAAGTTCTTCTTATTTATAGTGTCCTTATCCAAATAATAATATTGTGGGCAGTAAAATAAGGAATTATAGGGAAATTGAATGTTAGATACGCGAAGAATGCTAATGCACAGGTTTCTTAGTGATTCAATAGCTTAATCAATCTGATCCTTAATAGCTTATTTGATTTCACTTGCATCCCAATATGCCACTCCTGAATATCCCCCAATCACGGGGGAATTTTTCTTTAAGATATTAAGGAGAAAGCAAGCTTAATGCGGCTTTCAGCAACTCAGGCAACTCTTTCAGACTCGCCTGACCATCCATATCAAAACCAATATCTGTATGGTAGAGCATCAAAGAAGCTAGCACCTGAGCATCCAGAGCTTTGAGCGAATAAAGCAAAGACACCATTGCTTTTTCACCACGAGGCTCATGAGGTGTATAGCAGATCGCTATTGTTTTTTTATTCGCTAAGTCACCAGTCTTAGTGAGCCATTCTAAAGCATTCTTAAGGACAGCTGGAATATTATGGATGTACTCTGGTGTAGCGACAATGACTCCATCCGCTTCAGCCACCTGCTCTCTTAATAATGTAACAGATGCATCACAGTTGGAGTCATCTTGATCTGGATGAAAGAGCGGTATCTCATCTAAAGGAATCGAAAACTCATAATCTGAATATTGACTGCTTGACTTAATATAAGCAAGCAAGGATCTTGTCGTAGACCCATGTCTGATAGAGCCACATATTAATAATACTTTTCCCACTCTATAAGTCTATTTATTCTACATAATCGGCACCAGCCGTTTTAGCAAACATAGCATCTTCGAATGCTTGCTCAGAGACATTTACTTTAGCAAATTCTCTTTTATTCTTCATCGAGATAGGGAGATTATTTTCTACTTCATACCAGCTCAGCGTTTTAGGTAAGACTAATCCATTGTATGTCGTCCAGTCATCATAGCGTATCCAACTTATTTTCTTAGACTTTTCTTTACTGAAGTATGTCACTGTATATCCGAGCCAAGCCATCTGATCCTGATCATCATAGTGAATGAAATATTCATCCTCAGGACTCACACCTACGCCATCTCCATAGGATATTCTATAGCCAGGATAGCTCGCTCCATCGAATACTAAGTCATCTGCTTTAGTGTAAGTGATGCCATCATCTGCCAGCACAAATGGCATCGCATAGAAATAGAACATCAAGTTTTTATAGAAGACAGGGTTTCCTTTATAGCTGGTATCTGCTTCTAGCCAATTCTTAGATCCATCAAAGCCCATAGTGAAGTCAGGAGCTTCTATTTTTTCACGCCGATCCATCAGATCGATGAATTGTTTTTCATTACCACCTTCCTTCACAATCTCATATGACATTGCGTGCATTTTTTGCCATTGGTCTAATCCACCGTGGGCATCAAAGACTTTTAGTAAGGGCGCAGGATAATTAACCTCAGCCTTCACTGATGCCGCATCAGCGACATTTTTTCCTGATGTACCCGATTGACAACCGATGGCTATCGCAATTATGCCTAAATAGAAATAATACTTTATCATAGATTTTATATTTATCGTCTTAGCAATCATTCTTAGTAAGTCTAAAGTCCATATTCATTGCATGAATCACTACTTCAGATACGTCTCAGAATCATACGCTTACTTCTGACTCAAAGGTGATAAATCTATCAGCATATCTGTTCTTTTATCTACTATGAATCGAAATTATTTGTCCTAACCATGACTCATTTTAAGACCTATGTTATTAATCTGAGGCACTGAGAAAAAAAATATGAGCATCCATCACCAAATCATAATTCTATGAAAATCGAAAAGAAAAGCTTAAATCCTGATATACAAGCGAAATGATACCAACACATATGTTGATAATTTGATATAAGAATTTAGCCTCGTTCTTATAAGTTTACACATATTTGCGCAGTCTAATGAGTAAACATCTACATACTTACGATTCATACTTAACCTTAATCTTAATTCAGCATGAAAACTAAATTTCAAAGCATAGCGTATGCTATGATGTTTTTATTAGTGGGATGCGCTACTGCATGGTCTCAAGGATCTACATCCTCTCGTATCAATGGCTCAGTCGTATCTAATAATGAAGCTCTGATCGGAGCCACAGTTTTAGCCATACACGAACCCACTGGCTTTGAGTATGGCACCACGACTAATGTAGAAGGCTACTTCACACTTAATAATGTAAATGTTGGTGGCCCTTACAGAATTACTGTTACCTATATCGGATTTGAAGAGCGAGTCATTGAAAATGTATTCCTGTCTTTAGGTCAGACCGAATCTTTCAATGTAGAACTAAGCGAAAGCTCCGTGACACTCGATGAAATCGTTGTGACAGCAGGAGGACTCTTTGATGGTAATCGTACTGGGTCAGAAACTAAAGTGAGTAAGGAACAAATCGCTTCATTGCCTACTGCAGATAGAGGTCTAAATGATTATCTAAGGGTAACTCCTCAAGCAGATATAGCTAATGGTGGCGGAGGAATCTCCTTCGCAGGAATAAATAATAGATTCAATTCAATTTTTATTGATGGAGCTGTGAATAACGATGTTTTCGGCCTGGCTAACTCTGGTACGAATGGAGGACAAGCAGGTATATCCCCAATCAGTCCAGATGCGATAGAGCAAATACAAGTGGTCCTTGCTCCTTATGATGTTACCCTTGGTGGATTTGCTGGTGGTGGTATTAATGCCGTGACAAGAAGCGGTACTAACTGCTTTGAAGGATCAGTCTATGGCTTTTACAGAGATCAAAATTTATCAGGTAAAACGCCAACACTCAATGATAGTTTAGAAAGAACCAGATTAGCTCCTTTTTCAGCAAAGACATATGGAGCAAGATTTGGGGGACCAATAATCAAAAATAAATTATTCTTCTTTGCTAATGTAGAGATACAAAGAGATGAAACTCCAAGACCATTTGTGATTGGTGATTATCAAGGAGATTCTGACTTAGCTACATTCAATAGTATCAGACAAACATTAAATGATGTATATGGCTATGAACCAGGCGAATTTCTAAATAATACCCAAACCTTAAATGGTGAAAAATTTCTATTGAAATTAGATTATAACATCAGTGATAAGCATAAATTAACGGCTCGTCATAGTTACGTGAAAGGTGTCGCCCAGCTCCATGGTCAGCCTAATGCTAACTTTGTCGTATTTGGCAATAGAGGAACTCTACAGCCTTCGGTGACTAATTCTACGGCAGTGGAACTTAAGAGTATTTTGGGACCCAACACTTCGAATAATTTAATCATTGGCTTGACTACAGTCAGAGATGACAGAGATATATTAGGAGACCCATTTCCACAAGTTAATCTAAGAGATGGAAATGGTACAATTTCTTTTGGTACAGATAATTTTTCTCTATCTAATATAGTAAATCAGGATGTACTGACGATTACAAATAACTTCAACTTATTTAAAGGGAAGCATAATTTCACCTTTGGTACACACAATGAATTTTTCAAAATCGAAAATTTATTTACAATCTTTTCAACTCCAAGGTTGTCCTACTTTTTTGATGATGTCAATAGATTCTTAGCTGGTGAGCAAGCGGATTTATCATTATTTGGCCACGAGCAAGCATTTGGCAATGATCAAATTAGAATTGGTGACGAAGCTGAAAATTTAGGTCCAGCATTTAATGCTATGCAATTAGCCCTCTATGGCCAAGATGAAATTCAAGTCAATAAAGACTTTAAATTGACATTAGGACTAAGGGTCGATGTTCCTATATTCACTGATGAACCACCACTGGATAATACAGCATTCAATACAACAACTATACCTATCTTAGAAAGCGCTGGATGGGATCTTGAAGGTGCAAGAGCCAGTAAAGTACCTGGAACACAGCTCCTACTGAGTCCTCGGGTAGGATTTAACTATGATGTCAATGGAGACAACAAAACTCAATTGAGAGGTGGAATAGGTGTATTCACCAGCAGAGTGCCTTGGGTCTGGCCTGGTGGAATGTTTATTAGAAACGGACTCAACAGTGCTTTTAATGTAGGAGTAGGAGTAGGAGAACAAACTATATCTGGTGATCCTCAACAATGGCTTTCTGATTTCACGACTGATCAAAGCCCAGCTGGAGATGTTGATTTATTTTCTGAAAACTTCAAGTATCCTCAGATATTTAGATCCAGTCTTGCGCTTGACAAAAAGCTACCTGGTGGATGGAATGGTACTGTAGAACTTACCTATACCAAGACGCTCAATAATATGAATGTCAAGCAGATTAACATAAGTCCTAATTCTGTTGGTAATTTAGCCGGCGCAGATAATAGACGTTTGATTGATTTTGACACAAAGCTTGATCCTACTTATGAAAATATCACCCTGGTCACTAACACCAATAAAGGGTATACCATAAACGCGACAGTCCAAGCCTCTAAGCAATTTTCTTCTAACACCTTTTTTAATATAGCTTATTCTTACACTGATGCTAAATCGTTATTTGACGGTAGAGGTTTTATTAATAATACTAACTGGCTGAATGTTTTAAGTGTAGAAGGTAATAACAATCCTTCTGTGGCAACTTCGACATTTGCTACGGGTTCAAGGATAACTTCATTTGTGAATCATAAAATTAATTATGGTGGTTTTGGAGCCACTACTATTTCAATATTCTACACTGGTCAATCTGGATCACCATTCTCATATACTTATAATGGAAGTGGTGGTAATGCTGCGGTTTCAGATATTTCGAATAGTGGAGGATATGAAGACTTACTCTATGTTCCAGCCAACCAAGGCGAGATTGACTTAGTCGATATTGAAGGTGGGAAGTCTGCTGACCAACAATGGGCAGCACTTGACCAGTTTATTGAAGGTGATGCTTATTTAAGTTCAAGAAGAGGCGAATATACTGAGCCTAATAAATCAAGAACTCCGTTTCAAAATATCATCGATTTAAAAATAGCTCAAGACGTTATCATTGGTGGAAATAAAATTCAGCTGACACTTGATGTATTCAACTTTACGAATATGATCAATAAAAATTGGGGTAGAAGATATTTTGTCGGAGGTAATACTTTTCCTTTAGTACAAGCGAATCGTATACTTCCAAGTGACACTGAACCTGTCACAAGATTAGAGTATAATTTCCGAGATCAAGGTGAACCAGGAGACCTTATACAAGCTGGCACATACAGTGCAAGATGGAATGCTCAGATAGGTGTTAGGTATTCTTTTGACCAATGCAGTAACACTGGAGGCCAAAATAAATCTGTAAAGAATAATAATAAATTGGATACAGATGGTGATGGCATAAGAGATAGCAAAGACATGTGTCCTAATATCCCAGGAATCAAAAAATTCAAAGGATGTCCAATGAGTGAAGCAGATATGGCTGCACAAGCTGCTGCAGAAGCTAAAATGAAGGCGGAAGAAGAAGTCAGAATGAAAGCGGAAGCAGAAGCTAAAAGATTAGCCGATGCTGAGGCCGCAAGAAAAGCAGAAGCAGCAAGACAGGCAAAAGCTAAAGCAGACGCAGAAGCTAAATTGAAAGCAGAAGAAAACGCAAGATTGAAAGCGGAAGAAGATGCTAAAATGAAAGCCGCTGCAGAAGCTGAAGCTAGAGCAAAAGCAGCAGCAGCACTAAAAGCAAGAAACGACGAAGTTTCAAGAAGATTCAGCGCCAGTCTGCAAGGGCTACAGTTTAACTCATCAAGATCTACATTCAAGCAAGCATCTTATGATAAGATGGATGAAGCAGTAGCTGTATTAAATCAGTACCCTGACATTAATGTCCTGATCCAAGGTCATACTGATGCTCAAGGACAAGCTGAAAAGAATCAACTATTGTCTCAGAAAAGAGCTGATGCTGTAAAAGAATATTTAGTGAGCAAAGGCATCGATAGTACAAGACTGAGTACTAACGGCTTAGGAGAAGAATACCCAGTTGCAGATAATAATACAGCAGCGGGTAGAGCTCAGAATCGAAGAGTCGAATTTATCATTCGAAATAATTAATATCGCAAGAACCGTTCAATAGAAAAGCCTATTGAAAACAATCATTTAAGCCTTCTCTGATTATTCAGAGAAGGCTTTTTTAATTTTGTGCTGTTGTTCGATGTCTGGAATTAATATGCCCGATAAGGTCAGTCGATGCTGTTTAAGATCGATGCTCTTTATAGTTTGCATCAGTAACTTAATTATAAGGGAGATTTTGTGAAATCTTTTTATCAATTGGTTCAGTGGAGTCTATACTCTAATATCGTTTTAAATAAAGTGCATTTTATCATACATACGATTTAAAATACAAAATATAGTTAAATAGAAAGCAGCAAGATCTCTGCGAGCTCAATCAGCTTAGACTTTGATTTAGCAAGCAGAAAGCTCATAAATAACAGTTTTTAGAGATCGTTAGTCGAGTATATAAACTTCTGATCTATACACCATTAATGCTATAGATTCACTACATTTCATATTGATCATCGATTCACCATTTTGGAACAAAAACCTTCTTATAAAATAGGCGCACGTACCGCTACTGCCTTGGTCATCTCAAGTATGATAGGCACTGGTGTGTTCACAAGTCTCGGATTCCAACTGGTAGAAATCAGAAATTCTTGGAGTATCATATTACTCTGGACGATCGGTGGATGTATCGCTTTAATAGGCGCATTCACTTATGCAGAGCTGGGCTCTCATTTTAAAGAGTCAGGTGGAGATTATATCTTTCTATCCAGAATATTTCATCCCATCTGGGGCTATCTGTACGCATGGACTTCTATGACTGTCGGATTCTCAGCACCCATTGCCATTGCTTCTTTGGCTATGGCGGATTATCTATCTGTGCCTCTGGGTGTGGGAGAGTATGGTAAGTGGATCGGGATCGGCATAGTGCTGATACTATCGACCATTCACTCTTTTAATCTGAAAGTAAGCGGCTCCTTTCAAGATTACTCAAGTTTGTTTAAAGTGTTATTTGTGCTAGTGCTGATTGGTATAGGATTCTTCATGGCACCACAAGTAGATAATGCCTTACTCTTCGATGGTAGCTGGACAGCAGAACTATGGAAGCCTGGATTCGCCGTCTCGCTGATCTACGTCTCCTATGCTTATCAGGGCTGGAATCAGGCAGCCTACATCACCGAAGAGATCAAAAATCCTAAGAAAAATCTCCCACTAGCACTGATCGGTGGCACTTTAGTCGTCACTGTTGTCTATGTTATATTGCAGTTGATCCTGCTAAAGCACGGGAGTGTATCGCAGTTACAAGGAGAAGCAGAAGTGGCTACGCTATCATTTGGGAATATTTTAGGCTCAAAGGGCGTATTCTGGATCAGCTTATGCATTGCGATACAGCTCATCGCGACCATGAGTAGTTATATCTGGATCGGGTCAAGACTCATCAATGCCATGGCAACAGAGCACCCACTATGGTTTCCGATCTCTAAAAAATCTAAGATGGGTATTCCTGTGAGAGCCATCTGGTGGCAGACGTTCATCAGTATCAGCTTGACACTGATGGTTTCGCTGGAGCAGGTCATGCTGTATGCTGGATTCTTGCTACAGTTCATGAGCACAATTACCATATTCGCTTCATTTTTCATCAAGCCTAAAGAGGGTTCATTCCGCAGTCCATTTGGACGGGTCTTACAGGTGATTTATATTATATTCAGTGTGGTTGTGTTGGGTTATTTATTTGTAGAGCGTCCGCTGGAAAGTTTCTTAGGATTATCATTATTAGGCTTAGGGCTTCTGACATATTTTATCAGACCGAGCTATGGCAAATAGATTATGCTGATTAGAAAAATCTACTACAGGCTACCGCTACCGCTGCGCATATTAGCACGAAAAGTCATTTCTTTCCCCTCAGATTTGGTGTACTATTTGACTCAGCCCAGCAATGCCATGCATCCACCTAAAGGCAAAATTCTGATTGGTTCTGGAGATTTTATTAAGCAAGGAGAACATCAGTTAGACCTACTGATAAAATACATTGGCTTAGAAAGCCATCAGCATATCTTAGATATTGGCTGCGGACAAGGCAGGACTGCAGTAGCATTAACGCAGTATCTCACTGCAGCTGGTAGATATGACGGTATCGATATCATGCCTGATGCTATAGACTGGTGCCAAAAAAGAATCCAAAGTCGCTATCCTCAATTTAAATTTTATCTAATTGAATCAGACAATCAGTTATATCAAACATCGGATGTTATCAATAAAGACATCCGCTTAACTTTTAGTGATCATCATTTTGATAAGTGTTTTTTATTTTCTGTATTCACTCATTTGACTCAGTCATTCGTCAGCGAATATTTATTTGAAATAAGTCGAGTGCTCAAGCAAGGAGAGCAGTGCCTCTGTACCATGTTTATCTACGATCAAGAGCATGAAGCTTATATTACGTCAGACAATGACGGCATGACTTTCCCGCACGACCAAGGAGGCTATCGATTGATGAGTGATCAGATCGAAGAGGCCAATGTGGCGTATTCTAAAAGTCTATTATTGGAGATGGTCGATAGGGCAGGGATGAAAATGAGTCACTATGTAGATGGATACTGGAAAGACTGGGTAAATAAGTCAGATGATAATAGTTTTCAAGATATCGTCGTATTACAAAAAGCACCATAAAGTATTTTAACTAAGCTTACCTTTTAGAATATCAATTTTTTAAAGAAAGATGAAGCTTAATGTGAAACTCCATATCTCGCGCTTCACAGCAGAGCATGCCTCCCTCGATGGAAGTTCAGGTGGGTGATTTAAGTATCTACCTCAATAATCTCTCAAATCAAAGACTATCTCCTCTCAATATAGACAACACCCATTTCCATAAATGTGCTGTACTCTTGAAACATCATTTTCAAGAAAAAAGGGAGCTTGCTGGAATATTCCTTGTCTCGCGCTTCGCAATATTCCATGTCTCGCGCTTCGAAGCAGTGCATGCCTCCCTCGATGGGAGGTCAGGTGGGTGATTTAAGTATCTACCTCTATAACCTCTCACATCGAAGTCTTTCTCCTCTCGTTATAGACACCACCCTTTTCCATAAATGAGCTGTACCCTTGAAATAACATTTTCAAGAAAAAAAGATGGAGCTTGCTGGAATATTCCTTGTTTCGCGCTTCGCAGCAGAGCATGCCTCCCTCGATGGGAGGTCAGGTGGGTGATTAAAGTATCTACCTCTATAATCTCTCAAATCAAAGACTTTCTCCTCTCGTTATAGACACCACCCTTTTACATAAATGAGCTGTACTCTTGAAATATCATTTTCAAGAAAAAAAGATGGAGCTTGCTGGAATATTCCTTGTCTCGCGCTTCGCAGCAGAGCATGCCTCCCTCGATGGGAGGTCAGGTGGGTGACCTACTATCTGAACTACTGTTTTTGGTTTTTATTGTAGTGATCATTGTTCATGAACTATCGGTAATATACGAACATGAACTAATCACCCACCAAACCTCCCTCAAGGGAGGCCTACTTACCTCTATTTATTTTAATATCAAATTCGGTGAAAAGTCTATACTATTTCAATAAATGCAACTTGCTATATTTATAAATTAAAGTACCGCGCTTCGCAGCAGAGCATGCCTCCCTCGATGGGAGGTCAGGTGGGTGATTTAAGTGCCTACTTCTATTATCTCTCACATCAAAAACTTTCTCCTCTCGGTAAATGAGCTGTACTCTTGAAATATCATTTTCAAGAAAAAAAGATGGAGCTTGCTGGAATATTCCATATCTCGCGCTTCGCAGCAGAGCATGCCTCCCTCGATGGGAGGTCAGGTGGGTGATTTAAGTGTCTACCTACATAATCTCTCACATCAAAAACTTTCTCCTCTCGGTATGGACAACACCGTATCTCTACCAGAGTCGATATCCTAACAAATAAAATTCAGCACTATTTACCTACACCTAAAGTAAGTACATCATGTCTGAATTTTGTAATTATAATAAAAAAGTGGAGATTGAGTTTTTTGACAAGCTAAAAAGAGTATCCTAAATGCTAGGTCACTGGTATGACACCGATCAGTCTCTCCATCGTGGGAGATTCTACACCTCCGAATTGCTCTATGGTGATGGCGTAAGCCGCTGTATTTTCGACGTATTGAATCTCGAAAATATTATCTCCATCATCTTGGAAAACATCTAAAGGCATAGGATCTTTACCATCTCTGAGTGACCAAAGCTGATAGCTCTGATTATCTGCGAGAGGTGGCAGTCCTAATACTTGCATGTAATTTTTCTCTGCGTCCTCATTGGTGTGTATGTACAGATTCGTAATTGCGAAATTCTCTGTTGCATTTACAGGAAGTATTCTACTATTCGGATCTGAAATGGCTGCATACAGTGCATCTTTAGATTGAATTTCTAATTGTAGAGAATCACAAGCTACACTGTCTTTCTCATAATCTGCTACTGTAGAATCGTACTTATTATTCTGATATAGCAGTGCTGCTAAAATGCCGAGAGCACCCAAGAGACTTAGAAGAAAAGGAGCTAAGAAGCTTCTTTTAGTCCCAGATGAATCTGTTGCTGAAGTCTTATTGCTCGCCGGCTTTTTAGTGCCAGATATTTTTTTAAGAATATTATCCTTGACAGCTGCAGATGGAATGACAGCATGAATCTTGGCATATTGAAATAAACTATATTCTATTTCTTGAATGTCTTTAATAAGTTCTGGATAATTGACCAGGCCAACTCGGGCAATACTTTGCTCATCTGTAGATGCTTCTCCAAGCACATACAGCTCCAATAGACCGGAGTCCCTTATATCTTTAATACTCAGAGTCATAATTGACTACATATTAAAATTAGGATGAACAATAATATTCCAAAAAATAGCTTCTTCTCTGTCACCAGCTCTTGTCTTAGCACTCCAATAGCTCCCTTTATTCTGGTCTTTACAGTACCCAGTGGGATGTCTAATTTTTTCGCTGCTTCTGATTGAGAATAACCTTGTAGATAGACAGCATCCAGTACATCCTTATATTTAGAATCTAACTTAGATAACAATTTTTCTACATCTATACCGTCAGTGCTTAACTGCGTGGTATTAATGTCATATACGGTTGAATCTAACGAATCAGTTTTTTTAAGGTTATCAAATCCGACTAATCTTGCTTGATCTATAGCACTATTCCTTGCTATAGTGGCCATCCAGGTGAATAGCGTACTCTTATCTGAATCGTAACTTTCTATCTTATCCCATACCTTCAGCATGGTCTTTTGCAGTATTTCTTCAGCGACACCCTTATTCCCTACGATGCGTATGATGATACCAAGGAGTGCGCCGGAATATGAATCATAAAGAATCGAAAGCCCTGCTTCATCTCTGTTCTTTAGTAATTCTATGATTCTTTTTGGTTCGATGATTCTTTTTATTTAGTACTAATGTAATGAGGATAATTCAAATAGAATGTTTTTCTCGGATCAGTTTTAAAAAAAAAAATTCAATTCAAGAATTTTAGCCCTTGTACATACTTAATTAAATTTCAATGGAATTAAATATAGTAATAATTGGATATGGCCCTATTGGCTATGGCATATAATAAAAAGCATGGGTGTTTGAGTAACATATAAATAATTAGAAAACTTCAATATCGAGCCTTTAGGTGCTCACAGGATCAATTAGAATTTATCATGCCCATGTATACCGATGCTAATTTCTACCGATAGCTAATGGTAGGTAAAAAGATCAAGTATAGTACCGGAAAGAAATAGGATTACTGGTTTAAAAAATTCCAAACCAATCTATCATCGGTATAATGTCTTATTTATAGTCAATATCCTTCTACAGCAATACCATTTTCAGATTTATCAATCTCCAACATCTTAACACTGATTTATGACTCTTTGCTAAAATATTCATAAAAAAGAAAGATTCTAAAAATCCGAACATTTACCTACACACGTAAGTAAAAGTACAAACACAAATTATTTATTCATCCTAAACATTATTACACAATGATCAGCAGATTAAAGCTATCACTTTTACTATTTATCAGTTTCCTGATATCCTGTCAGGAAAATTCCCCGAACAATAATCAAGACTTCCCAGAACTAATAGACAGATCAGAAAAAATCCAACATGGTAAAGAATGGGATTATGTGCAAAACATATACTCCGATAAAATCAACCAACTCAGAGCTGAGCCTGAGAATACAGAAGCAAAACTTGTATTAGCACAATTATTCATCAAGGAAGCCAGAGTCACAGGAGAGCACGGTCATTACTACCCTGCAGCGCTCAGTATGATAGATGCTATATTAGATAGCAAAGAAGAATTAGATCCGACAACAAAATTTCAAGCACTAATGCATAAGGCAGGTGTGCAGTTATCGCTGCACGATTTTGCTGATGCATTAGAGACAGGAAAGCAGGCCATCATACTCAATCCTCGTAATGCCCAGATACATGGTGTATTAGTAGATGCCTATGTAGAATTAGGGGATTATGATCAGGCGATCAAAATAGCGGATAAAATGGCAGCCATGAAGCCAGATCTGAGATCTTACAGCCGCATATCATATCTAAGAGAAATTCACGGTGATATCTCAGGAGCTATAGAGGCTATGACACTTGCTGTAGAAGCAGGGTACCCTGGCTATGAAGAAACAGCATGGGCGATGCACACCCTCGCAGAATTATACCACAGATACGGCGAAGAAGATAAAGCAGAGAAAGTATATCAAAATATATTAGAAGTTAGAGAGGATTATCCATTTGCAGTAGCAGCCTTGGGTGATCTATACTATGAGAGAGGAGACTTAGAAAAAGCTCAAGAAAAATTGAATGAAGCCATTGGAATTATTCCTGAAGTGGGATTCTACATATCACTGGCTCGAATCTACAAGGATCAAAACAGACAAGCAGAATTCGAAGAAATCAAAAAAGAAATTTTGTTGATGCTGGAAGACGATGTCGTACACGGACATAATATGAATTTAGAATACACCGACATATACTTGGATCTATTCGAAGATCCTGAGACAGCTTTGTCATACGTACAGAAAGAATATGAAAAACGACCAGATAATATAGACGTAAATCTATTGATGGCTAAAGTCTATCAAAATCTTAATGATACGGCTAAGCTAAGAATATATGCAGACGCAGCATCAATCACTAACTCTGTACATCCAGACTTAGTGAGCCTGCAAGCCCAGTTTAATTAAATGAAAACCCTTGAGGTCTATAGAGGCTTCAATCTAACATTTTTATAACCACATCAGATATGAGGCATAGACTTCTATAATCTACTGACAATCATCTGATATCTAACATTAAATTATGAGACACAAAATTGTACAAATTACTTCTGGAAATATAATTCAGAAGATTCTGGCAATTAAGTTAATGCTTTGCTTCTCTATCATCGTGATGGCATCCAGCCACCGAGAGGCGCCATTAATTGCCAATGACCCTTTAGCAGATAATACGGATCTCTATGCTTTCAGAAGTCCTGATGATCCGAATACGATCACGATCATAGCAAATTACATTCCAGCTGAAATCCCTTTTGGCGGACCTAATTACAATACATTCGGAGAGAACATCAGATATGAGATCCATATTGACAATGATGCCTCCATAGCAGGAGACGAGATCGTCTACAGAATGACGTTCAATCGTGTAAATGAAGATGGTACAACCTTCTTCAATATCCGATTGGGTGCTCAAAATCTTAAAACCACTTATACTTTAGAAAGAAGTATGGACGGTGGTAATTCTTTCCAAGCCATCATCACTAACGGTGTAGTACCTCCACCAAACATTGGTCCAAGATCAATCGAAGGAGCTGCAGGTCTAAATACGACTTATGCTCAGTTATTCAATGATGCGATCACGACTAGCTCTACAGGAGAAAGAGTATTTGCTGGACCAGTAGATGATCCTTTTTTCGTAGACTTAGGTGCTATATTTGATCTAGGTAACTCGCCTAGACAGGATGGACCTAATAGAGATGCATTAGCAAAATACAATGTTCACTCTATCGCTATTCAAGTACCTATCTCTACTCTATTGAAGAATGGTGCGCCAGCACAGCCAACGTCTATTCTGGATGCTGACTATGTGATCGGCGTATGGGCTTCTGCAAGTAGACCAGCGATCAAAACTTTGACAGCCGGTAATGAAGCAAGCTTTTCAGGTGACTGGATCCAAGTATCAAGAATCGGTATGCCACTGACTAATGAAGCTGTCATTCCTATAGGTGCTAAAGATTTCTGGAATAGAATCACTCCTTATGATGAGATCACAGAGACGACAATGGATGAGTACTTCTACAATCCTGAATTAGCTCTATATATGGATGATGATCAGTTTGGTGGTGCAGTACCAGCATTCGCTCCTCTTCGTATTCAGAAAGCATCTTTAGGTGCATTTGATTTCTCTAATGGTGGAGACGGACTATTTGGACTTAAAGGTAGCGTCGCTGTAGAAGGTACAGCATTAGATGATGCTGTCTTTGGTACATTATTATTACCAGCAGCTGGTAAGCCAAGATCAGTAGATCTATGGCCAGCATTCCACACAGGTGTCCCTAATGTGAGACCATACCAACTTGCTACTGGTAAAGGAGGAGATCCTTTAGCAGCTGGTAAGCCATTCGTCAATAACTTCCTACCTAATGGTGGTGACATGTTAAGACTTAATATGGCAGTACCTGTGACTCCAAGAGATGACCCTAATTTCAGTTCACTTGGTCTTATCCAAGCGGCAGCTATAGGACTTACAGTAGCACCGTTCAATACGACAGCTGACTTAGAGTTCTTACCTAATATGGATGGATTCCCTAATGGTAGAAGGCTGGAAGACGATGTCACTAGAATAGAGCTACAAGCAGTCGCAGGTGTTGTACTTGCAGCAGTAGGACTATGGTATGATGATTTCGGTCCTGATGCAGCCAGTCCTGTGACACAAGATTTATTAGATGTATTGACTTATTCTACTGGAGTAGAGACTAATGATGCTCCTTTCACTAATACATTTCCATATATGGCTATGCCATGGAGAGGTACAGAAGTAGGTCAGTAATAAGTCAATCATAACATTAATAATTCTCGACATAACGTCGAATTAAAATAAAATAAATAATGAAAATATTTAATCAAATAAAGACTGGAGTAATAAGCCTGATGGCTTTATTATTCACAGTGACTATCACTATGGCATCGAGCCATAGAGAAGCTCCGCTCATCGCGGATGATCCATTAGCAGATAATGTGGATCTCTATGCATTCAGAAGTCCAGATAATCCTAATACGGTCACACTGATCGCGACTTATATCCCATTACAATTACCACAAGGTGGTCCTAACTATTATTCATTCGGACAGAATATCAGATACGAAATTCACGTGGATAATGATGCGGCTGTAGCTGGAGATGAAGTCACATACAGATTTACATTCAGACAGGAAAATGAGGATCCTACCACTTTCTTTAATATTAGATTAGGAAAGCAAAACCTCAAAACGACCTACACCTTAGAAAGAAGTACGGATGGTGGAAGCAGCTATCAAGTCATTGTAGAGAATGGCGTCGTACCTCCTACTAATGTCGGCCCACGATCTATCGAAAGTGCAGTCGGTCTAAATACGACTTACGATGCTCTATTCAATGGTGCCATTACGACAGCATCTACCGGAGAGACTGTATTTGCTGGATCTACTGATGATCCTTTCTTCGTAGACTTAGGTGGTATTTTTGATTTAGGTGATGCTCCGCGACAGAATGGTAATCCTGTAGATGCATTAGCTTGTTATAACGTAAGTGCATTAGCTATACAAGTGGATATTTCTACTTTACTAAAAACAGGTGCTGCTGCTGAGCCAGTGGATATCTTAGACCCAGACTACGTAATCGGCGTATGGGCTTCGGCGAGCAGACCAGCGATCACAACACTTAGTAGTGAGGCTGATCCAAGTTACTCAGGTGACTGGATCCAAGTTTCTAGATTAGGGATGCCATTGACTAATGAAGCTGTTATTCCAATCGGTCAGAAAGACTTCTGGAATGCTATCACGCCATATGATGAAATCACTGAAACTACCATGGATCAGTATTTCTTCAATCCTGAATTAGCACTATACATGGACGATGATTTATTCGGAGGTGCTGTACCAGCTTTTGGTCCACTTCGTATTCAGACTAATTCATTAGGCGCATTTGACTTCTCTAACGGAGCAGACGGACTATTTGGACTAAAAGGATCTGATGCTGTGGCAGGTACAGCATTAGATGATGCAGTATTTGGTACATTATTATTGCCTGGTGCAGGAATGCCTAGATCAGTAGATTTATGGCCAGCATTTCACACTGGAGTACCTAATGTCATACCTTATCAGCTTGCGACTGGTAAAGAAGGAAATCCTCTTGCAGCAGGTAAGCCATTCGTCAATAACTTCCTACCTAATGGTGGTGATATGTTAAGACTGAATATGGCAGTACCTCCTACGCCAAGAGATGATCCTAATTTCAGTTCTTTAGGACTGATCCAAGCAGCAGCTATCGGACTTACAGTAGCGCCATTTAATACGACTGCCGACTTAGAATTTATTCCTAATATGGATGGATTCCCTAATGGTAGAAGATTAGAGGATGATGTCACAAGAATCGAATTACAAGCAGTCGCAGGTGTGGTACTTGCAGCGATTGGTTTATGGTATGATGATTATGATCCTGCGACTTCAGACAGTCCTGTGACTCAAGATTTATTAGATGTATTGACTTATACTACTGGAGTAGAGTCTAATGACAAACCATTCTCAGGATCATTTCCTTACCTGGCTCAGCCGGATAGTGGTACAGGTGATTGTAGTGGTGAGATCGTACAACCGATGGTCGTAGAGCCAATGGAGCCAGTAGAGCCTGGAGCGGCAGTTGCTTCTCTATATGTGTCATCTAATACTCAAAACCAAATCGCTGTCATAGACATTGATGAAGAGAATAATGTGACACCAACTACATTTGACAATAGAACCAGTGATGCAGATGGTATCTTCTATGATACTAATAATCAATTACTGTATCAGCTTAACAGAAATAATGGAGCTGTATATGTATTTGATGGTGTAGATACAGATATGCCGTCTATCGTAGGTAGCTCAGCTGCTGAAAGTGTAAATGGAAGAGAGATCACACTAAGTGGTGACAGATTAGTTATAGCACAGGATGCGAGTGATGCTAACGGAATGCAGAATAGACTGATCGTACTCAATCGTTCTTCTGACGGAAGATCATTCACGCTGTCTAAAAGATATGATGTAGATATTAACTTATGGGGTATACAGGCTGTCGGTGAGACACTATATGCCATAGAAGATAATTCTAGTAATTTGACTGTATTTAAAAATTTCTTCGCACCTCCATCTGGGCAAATAGAGCCAAGTAGATCAGTAGAAGTAGAAGGAATCATCAGAACACATGGATTACATTATACGCCAAGTTCGGATATCATGATCTTAACTGATGTTGGGTCAGGAGCAAGTCCAGATGATGGAGCTTTAGTGATCATAAGAGATTTTACAACAGCTATGATGGATGGTACCATCTCTGCAGATGAGCAAGTGAGAGTATCAGGACCTTCTACTTTCTTAGGTAATCCTGTAGATGTCACGCTGAATAAAGACAACCAAATGATCTATGTCGCTGAAAGAGCGAATGGAGGAGGTAGAGTCTTAGCATTCAGACTGGATGTGGCAGCTGGAGACAGCGCGCCTAACGTGAATTATGAATTCGCAGGTGCATCAGCAATTCACTTGCCTAATGGTGAAGATGGAGAACTTGGTGCTGAACTTATGACGATCGGTCAATTATTTGCTTCTTCTAACACAGAGCAAAAAGTAGGTGTCTTCAATATTCTTGAGGATAACTGTATCGCAGAGATGAGCTTTAATAGCTTAACTGTGGACGCTGACGGTATATACTACAATTCAGAAATGGATCAAGTATATCAGCTGAATCGTTCTAATAATTCTATTGCACAATTCTCTGATGTAATGGCAGCTCTTAGCTCAGGATCTAGCCCAAGACTGAGCGGTCAGTCATCAGCTAACTTCAGTAACGGTAGAGAGATCGCATGGTCTAATGGAAGAATCGTAGTCGCACAAGATGGCAGCGATGTGAACGGACAGACTAATGCATTCGCTACATACACAGTATCAGGTAATAGCATCAGACCATCCGCTAAGATGACCACAGATATCAACCTATGGGGTATCCATGCAGATGGCGAGAAACTATATGCAGTGGTAGATAATTCTAATATGGTCGCAGAATTTGATGATTTCTTCAGCCAGACTGGCAGAAGTATATCACCAGATCGTACAGTGATGATCGAAGGATTAGTGAGAACTCACGGTATCACTTATGTAGCTGGACAAGACATGATGCTATTGACAGATGTCGGTGCAGCTTCAAGTGCAGATGACGGTGCCTTTATCGTAGTTATGAATTATGCAAGTGCATCTGCTGACGGTGTCGTGTCATCTTCAGAGCAAGTGAGAGTATCAGGACCTGAGACTTTCTTAGGTAATCCTGTGGATATCGCTTGGGACGGAAATGGTGGAATGATCTACATCGCAGAGCGTGCTAATGATGGAGGTAGAATCTTAGGCTTCATGATGCCAAGTGCATCAGGTAGTTTAGCGCCTTCGTACAACAATCTATTTCCAGGTGCTTCTGCTGTATATTTCTCAGAAGATGCAGGAATGGAAATGGCTTTCGCAAGAGAGACAGTGAGCAGAATGGTCGTCGATATGGAAGTGACAGAACTAGCGAATGACGCGACTGTCATCATCGATAACATCAGTGAAGCAGATGTGAAAGAGATACAATATAGCGTATCACCTAACCCTGCAGATGACATCATCTCAATCCGTACTATTGGAGGTCATGCCTCTAAAAGCACTAATATTGATGTATTCAGCAATAATGGTCAGCTATTAATGAGTGACAAGAAAGTCAACCAGAATCATAGCATTAACATAAATGAATTATCATCAGGACTGTATTATATCAGAGCTACACAAGGCTCAGATGTCCAAATGATTAAATTCATAAAGCAGTAATAATTTGTGTTTGAGCGTCATCCAGCCTTGGATGGCGCTCTTTTTTTTTACGTTTTTTCATTCTATAAAAAACCGTCATTATGAATTTTAAATTTACACTGGTAATCTTCGGATTACTATTCTTATTTACAACAACTTACAGCCAATCATATACCGTATCTGGGACAGCTAATGGATCAAATGAAGTGCCGCCTGTATCAACAAATGCTAGCGCCACTTTCTCTGGCACTTACGACTCAGTCACCGATATGATTAATATCACAGTCACATACTCAGGTCTATCTTCGGGTCTAGCTGCCGCACATCTACACGCTGGAGCTGCAGGGACTAATGGCCCAGTGATTGTCAATTTTAGTCCTTCTACTGGAGCTACAAGCGGGACCATCTCTGGCACCTATACCATACCTTCAGCTAATGAAGCAGCACTAATCGCAGGAAATGTATATGTAAACTTACATACCTCAAATAATACAGGTGGTGAAATCAGAGGTCAAGCTATTCTGACTCCCATATCAATCGAACGACAAATCATCATAAACGAAATAGACATTACTAATGGATGGGTAGAACTTCATAATGTAAGTGATGTGACTTTAGATGTATCGCAGCTGCGATTATGTAAATTTCCAAGTTATCCTATAATTAACACCCTACCTGTCTTGAATGGATCTACTACTATTGCACCTGGTGGATATGTCGTCATAAGCTGGCCTGCAGAGATCAATAGCACAAATGCTGAATTAGGGCTTTACAAAGCTTCAGGAGGTTTCGCAAATTCAGCAAACATCATAGACTATGTGAAGTACAGGTCCGCTTCTCCCGTAGGAAGGGCAAATGTAGCCGTAGCTGCAGGTGTTTGGGATAATGCTTCAAAATTTGTTCCTCTTCCAACAACGACAGCTCGAACCTTGCAAAATTTTAACCTTATGGCTATGGGTGGCAATGATACCAACTCTAATCACTGGTGGGATGCACCTGCTACGCAAGGTCTCATCAATGCCTGCATCAGCAGTTACACCATGATGAATGCAAATAGAATCAATGGCACTGAATCAGGCAATGCAGACTATGAGACAAATGGAGCATTAGAATCCATACAGCTTATTACTTCAAGTGCAATCGTAGATTATGATTCAGCACTCTTCATAGAATTATTAGAAGATTTTGAAGTGGAGCTGGGTGCCGAATTCTTAGCATTCATAGATGGGTGTAATCAAGGAATGGGCGGACTGCACAATTAATATAATAAGCTGTTGATATAGCTAAAAGAAAATTCTAGTTACAGTTACGAAAAGCTGCCTTCAAAGGAAGGCGGCTTTTTGTGGTTATATAGCTTTTCACAAGCTCATATTTTGATCCATAGTTTGAAAACATAGACTGAGGGTAATTCTACCCTAATCAGGCGTCGGTGCAGCCACCGGTGCATCCTTAATCCACTGAGTCAGATTCTGACAGGAACTCAAGTCAGTATCTATTTCTATAAAAGTCTGTCCCATCTTGTCAACCATCCAGTTGTTGTAGTATTCATTCTTCTTACTTTCCTTTGCAAATCGCTGAATCCGAGAATAATCCTGCTCTAAGCTGGCTCTATGAGGCTTCGTGCGAGACTCTAATCTGACAATTCGGTATTGTAACTCATTTCGAGCATCATAAGACTCTAATGGCTCTGTGATATCACCTATCTCTATATCTTCTATCTCAAAGTAGATGTCTGGTGGGAGATCAGCAGTTTCAAAATAGATATCACCTGTCTTAGGGTTCTGCATCCTTCCTCCATTATTATAGCTTGGTGAATCCTTATCTGAGAAGAGTTTTACTGCATATTCAAATTTTAGAGAATCTTCTAAAATCATGTTTCTGACCGAATCTAGTTTCTCTTTCGCTAACTTATTATCATCTGAGGTGATTGTCGGTCTAATGAGGATGTGCTGCACATTGATTGAATTACCTCTTCTCTCCTTCAGCTTGATGATGTGAAACCCGAATTCTGTTTCAACGACATCTGATATTTCTCCTTTCTCTAAGGTATAAGCCACTGCTTCGAATGCTGGCACATAGCTCCCACGCTTAGCCCAGCCTAAGTCTCCACCTGTCTCTCTAGATCCATCAGCAGAGTATTTCGATGCCATTTCTTCAAAAGTACTTTCTTCATCCATTATTCTCTGGCGGATATCTATCAGCTTGTCTTTTGCCTTAGCACTTTCTTCATCATTTACTTTTGGCTTGTAGATGATCTCACTAATCTCCACTTCTGAACTTAAGAATGGAATACTGTCAGGAGGTATTTGCTCATAAAACTTAACAACTTCCTTAGGCGTGATGGTGACTTCATTGATCAGTCTGCCTTGGATTCTCTGAGCTAAGATATTCTGTTTCATATCCAGCCTCATATCATCTTTCACCTCTCCGACGGACTTACCATAATAGTCATTGAATCTTTTTTCATCTCCACCCATCGCTCTTAAGATATTCTCTATCCGATAGTCTAATTGGCTCTCGACTTCATCAGGACTGACTTCTATACTATCCAGTTTGGCTTGGTCAATGAGTATTTTTTGTGATATCAGCTGTTCCATGATCGCACACTGAGCGCTTTCTTCGAGCTCTGGCATCCGTTCTTTCTGGTATCGGTAGCCATTGATCAGATCAGAATAGAGCAAATATTCGCCACCGACTTTAGCAATGACTTTATCAATGACTTGTGATGAGCCTTGTGGTGATAGTTCTAATGATTTTTGTGGGGTTTTCTGTGGAGATTTCTGCACTGAATCTTGCTTTGACTCCTGTGCATGGATCAGTATTGATACTGTCATCAGTAAGCACGCGATAATTATTCTATTCATCAAGATGGATTTGTAAATACCTGTATTTGATTATTTTTGAGCTTCGCCTCATACATTTGCTCGGTCAAATCTGCGATAATTTTTTGTTTTCTCCTATGTAAGATCAGCCTCTTTAACTCCCCCTTAATATATTCTAACGGTGGGAAGTCATTTTTGTCTCTGAAGTCTATGTATTTAAGGAAATAGTAATACCCATCTTTCTTCTTTCTAAAGCTAACTTTCCGAATCATATCTGCTTTTTTGATCAGAGACTGAGGGACCATTTTTTCTAATTCTTTGCGTGCGATCCATATGGTATCATTCAGGTGAGAGATCCCATCATAGAGCTGACTGTACTGCTCTACACTTGTAGCATCAGACCCCTTAAAGTCCTTATAGAACTGTGATAAGCCTTCGGTAGTTGTAGGAAGCCTGACCATCCAGCACCTTAGCAGCTGATCATCTAAAGTAAACTGTGTCTTATACATCTCATAAGTATCCAGATACTCCTGATCGCTGATCATTGAGTCCAGTTTTTCTTCTATGATCTTGTTTTCATATTGAAGTTTTATGAGGCTGGACCTATAGGCATCTACGAGAGATTCTATATCCTCATCCGTACCCATCTTTTGTTCAGCTTCTTCTATCCAGATTTTTTCGCGCAGCCAGCTCTCGATATATGCATTGGCCATAGCCGTGCTATCGGGTGGTGACACATCTTCAGAGATGACCTCCTTGAGTTCAGACATTTTTAATTCGTAATGATAGACTGTGGCTATGATAGGATTATCATCCTTCACGTCGGGGGCTTGCTTACATGAGCCAAATAAAAGTAGAACGGCACATATAGTGATAAGAATATGAGTCATTATTGCACCATTGACTCAAGTACATTCTCTTTAATTTCTATAGGATACTGGCTTCGAAGGGACTCTATCCAAGTCGCTTCGAGTTCATCCTGATAGTCAGCGATGATATAACCCTTTGCTTCTTTCAGCGATTTATGACCTGCCTCTAATATATCTCTTACGACGATCACTTTACTCTCCTTATTGACCTGATCCATTCTGACTTCTTTATGTCCTTTCTTCCATTTGATGCCTCTCAGTTGATCTGTACCCTTCTCATATGTATGTCTTTCGACAAATACCATTTGTCCATGATCCTTAGACATTTTAGCTTTTAGTTCATCCGCAGTCAACTTCTCCGCATACTTATTAAGCTGTCTCAAAATATCTTTATCGGTGGTCTCGATAATATACTCATCTAAGACAAGTCTTTCTTTCCACATATAATCATCCAAATGACGACTGTAAAAGTCTTTGAGCCCGACGGTATCGCGTGATGCCTTATCCCATACATTATCTTTTGTCACCTCAAATAACAGTATCCCTTCAGAATATTCTCGCATCAAGGCTTTAAAGTCAGGGTACTTCTTTTCCAAATTAGCTTCTTCATATCCTAGTGTTATCTCCTCCACAAAAGAATCAAACATCTCCCCTACTGACTTATTGAGTGGCGTAGACTTATCATATCTTAACCTTTGTCGGCTATTTTTTTGACAGTATTCAGCAAAGTCTTTCACAGTATAAGATGCATAGCCAGGAAATGTAGCAATGGCTTTGTCTGCGACCACAGGCGACTCCCATTTGAAAGAATAATAAGTCTCATTGAGCTGAGCGACGAAGTCCTTTAATGCCGATTCATCAATCGTAAATCCAGCTTCTTCTTGGATTTGCTCTATTTTCTTAGCTTTTGCGACATCAAACCTATCATCTTGAGAAATGGCATTCTTTAGCTTTGACTTCATCTTTTGCTCATTGCTCTCATCTTTCCTACTATCTCTCCTGATGATGTGCCATCCTATAGAAGACTTAACAGGTGCAGAGATATCTCCATCACGCTCTAAAGCAAATGCTGCATTCTCAAATTTAGGATCATACATCCCTATGCCGAAGAAGCCCAGGCTTCCGTTTTTATTCGCTGTATTTTTATCATCACTGTGTAGTTTTACCATCTCTTCAAATGACTGTCCGCCTAAGATCAGTTGGTGGATGCTATCAGCTTTTGATTCAGCATCTTTCACCGGTCTGCCATTTTTCTTTGTTCTGATGAGTAGATGAGATACTTCAATTTCTCCTCTGGCTGGTCTTTTTTCTAATACTTCGATGATATGATATCCGATCTTAGTCCGCACTGGCTGAGAAGCTTCATTGAGCTTAGATTCGTAGATTGCGTTTTCTAATGAATAAAACCCATTGGGCAATGTCGCCGTCAGCCAGCCTAAATCTCCATTATTCTGTCCTGATCGCTTATCATCTGAGAGTGTCTTAGCCATCATGGCAAAGTCTGCTCCATTGTTCAGTTTCTCTTTGATGTTGTAGATCTTCTCCTCGGCTGCCGCAGTTTTTTCTATGGATGCTTTTTCTGGAAGCGACACAAGGATGTGTCTGACTTTGACATCTTCTTTCTTTCTCTCGAATGCTTCATCGATGAGTTCATTCGTCACTTCTTTATCTACCAGATAAGCACTGGCCAGCTGCTTTCTGTAACCTGCGAGCTCAGTTTGAAGTGCTTTGAGTGTATCTAGCTTTAGTTCTTTAGCTTTTTCGACTTTAAGCTTAAACTTGATGTATAAATCTAAATACTCTTCGAGGCTTTGCTTAGAGTAATCTGCCTTATCTCTATTATTCTTCTTGTATATGTAGTCAAATTCAGAAAAATAGACTGGTCGTTCATTCACTGTGAAAAGTACAGGATCTTCATTTTGTGCCATGACTTCTCCGCAGAGGAATAATAGACTGAAAATCAATGCGTGTTTTATCATCGTTCGCTTGTTAAAGGCTTAACTATCACAACGTCAAAAGTAGTGCCGTTTATTATGAGTAGTGGGTTAAAATGTAGTTTTTGATAGTTTAAGATCATATTGATCCTGTGAAAAAATATATAAGATTCGATTGATAGATTTCTAAAAATCTGACGCTTTTTCTACTCGAATAATTTCAGTAAATGAGAATGAATATCAATCATTAAACTACCGACTAATCATTCCCTTAATCCTCCACATACACCTTACTGAGTCGTTTAGAAAGCTTAGATAGTATCTCTAAAGGAATCGTATCTGCAGCAGCTGCCAGCTCTCTGATGTCTACATGATCCCCGAATATTTCTACCCTATTTCCGACATTTACTTTCCCAATATGACTGATATCTATCATACACATATCCATACATATATTGCCGATCGTAGGAACAAGCTTTTCATTTATCTTAAATTTGATCTTACCATTACCAATATTCCTCGGAAGTCCATCAGCGTATCCTATGCCTATAATCGCTATTCTTTTGTCCTCTCTTAACATGATGTGACAGCCATAGCCTATGGTCGATCCTGCTTTCACTACTTTTACCTGTGAAACTCTAGCGTACAATCGATGGACTTTAGTCAACTGATCATCTATCTCATAAGTCATATCTATGCCATACATTCCTTTGCCTATCCTGACCATATCATATTGGTAATCTCTGAATCTGGTGACACCTGACGTATTCAGAATCTGCCGCATTGGTGATGAGGCAATACCGGATATAATTCGCTCCGATAGTGTATCAAAAAGTTCTAATTGACCAGTCGTAAAAACATCCTTAGATGAATCATCACTGGCAGCCAGATGAGACATGATAGATTTGACTTCGAGATGATAAGTGGAGATCAGTCTCAGCACCTCTTCTATGTCATCTTCTGAAAATCCCAATCGATTCATTCCAGTATCTATCTTGATATGAAGACCCATCTCAGACAAGGGTATAGCTGTATCACACAATGCTCTCAGCTGATGAAGACTGTATATCTCTGGCTCTAACTGAAATGCATGAATTTCATCGAATTGGTCTACTTCTGGATTAAGCACCAGGATCGGTAAAGTGACTCCACTTTGCCTGAGTTCTATACCTTCATCAGTATAAGCGACTGCCAGATAATCAACAGCGATACTTTCTAAAAAATGGCCTATTGTGGTGCTTCCTGTACCATAAGCATTGGCCTTAATGACACAGAGTAATTTGGTTTCTGAATCTAAATGTCGAGTCATGACATTCAGATTATGCCTGATGGCAGTCAGATTTACCTCAAGTTCCGTCTGATGCAGCTTTCTGGAAAGCTTAGAAGCCAGTCGATCAAATTGAAATTTTCTTGCTCCCTTGATTAGTATAGCTGCATTCTTGATGGGTGATGTAGACAAATACGCCTTGCATACATCCACACTTTCAAAACTCTGAAAACCAACTTCAGATTTTAACATAGGTCTTAGTAAATCAGCATCTTGTCCTATATGAATCACGCTTTGAATACCATGTGAAGTCATCAGCTCGGCTAATAGTCCGTATGCCTCAGCTTTAGCATTATATTGTAATATATCGCTGATAATCAATACTTTACTTTTACCAGAAGAGTGATTCTGGAGAAATGCTAATGCTGATTCAAGTGATATAATATCAAAGCTGTAGCTATCGTCTATGAGAATATTCCCATGGGCCCCTTCTTTCAGTTCTAGTCTAAGTGATAATTTTTTAAGCTTATTTATGCCCCTCTGTATTTGGTCAGGTGACATACCATATTGAGTGGTGAATGTAATGCAGTGCATTAGATTCTCAATAGACATTTTTTCAGTGATCGATGTATGATATACTGTGCGTGTATTATGATCCTGAATGGTTATTTGTGAGCCCATCTTGGTGCCGTCGATATTGATTTGATAGTCAGCTTCAATAGCCTTCTGACTCCAGCTGATGGTGCTTATTTTATGTGATTTAATTTCCTTCTTAATTTCTAAATGATCTTCACAATACAGGACCGACTTAGAATCAGAAAACAAGCTAAGCTTCTCATTAATCTTATGTGCTATATTATGAAAACCTACCTGATGCGCATCACCGATATTAGTAAAAATTCCGTATTGACATTTAATCATCTGCTCCAGACCATCCATGTCTCCAGCTTTCTCTATCGCAGCCTCAATGATCGCCATATCATGATTTGAATCTATCTGTAAGACCGATAGTGCCACACCTATCTGAGAATTATAGCTCATGGGACTTCTCATGACAGTATATGCTTCTGACAGTATAGTGTACAGCCATTCTTTGACGATAGTCTTACCATTACTGCCCGTTATTCCTATTATAGGTAAGTTCAGCTGTGATCTATGGTATCTGGCAAGTGCCTGCAGTGCATTGATACAGGAATCTACTTTCAGGTAGCTGACTTTATCATCTTCTATCGATCTTTCCACAATAAAGTGCTTAATGCCTTTCTCAATGGCCTGCTCTATATAGTCATGACCATCACGCTTATGACCGACGAAGCAAATAAAAAGTCCGTTTCTCGGTATCGCTATTTTTCTGGTATCAAAGTAGATTTGACTGATCGAGTGGTCTAGATCAGGTCCTGATAACTGACCGCCTGTGATGACTTGTATTTGAGCTAAGCTATACCTCATGCAAGGTCAAAACCTATATCTGTCCTGAAATATTTGCCTTCGAATTGGATTTTTTCTGCGTTAGCCATTGATCTCTGTAATGCTTCCTCCTTAGATCTGCCATAAGAAGTGATCGCCATCACTCTGCCACCATTAGTCAGTATCTCCTGATTATTCATTGACGCACCCGCATGAAATACAATAGAATCTTTTATATCATGAACACCAGTGATCGATTTTCCTTTCTCATATGATCCTGGATATCCACCTGAGACCAGCATGACCGTCGTCGCATATCGATCATCTACTTCTATCTGTATATCCTGCAAGTATCCATCACGCACTGCAAGGCATATCTCTAATAGATCAGTCTTCAATCGAGGAAGCACCACCTCGGTCTCAGGATCGCCCATCCGACAGTTATACTCTATCACATATGGCTCTCCATCCACAGCTATCAAGCCTATAAAGACAAAGCCAGTATAATTCAATCCTCTTTTCCGTATTCCTTCTATTGTAGGTACTATAACTTTCTTCTCCACTTTATCAAAAAGCGCTTCATCGACGAATGACACAGGAGATATAGCCCCCATACCTCCTGTATTCAGGCCTGTATCTCCTTCTCCTATCCTCTTGTAGTCTTTAGCCGTAGGCAATAGCTTGTATGTTATCCCATCTGTGACTGCAAACATAGAGAACTCGATGCCTGATAAAAATTCTTCTATGACCACTGTCGTACTGGCATCACCAAACTTACCAGCCAGCATGTCAGTTAATTCAGATTTAGCTTCTTCTATCGTGTCCAGAATCAGAACACCCTTTCCTGCTGCAAGTCCATCTGCCTTCAGGACTATCGGCGTATCAGCCTCATCTAAATATTTCAATCCGTCTTCCAGCGTATCCTTAGTGAAAGATCGATATGCTGCCGTGGGAATATTGAATTCTTGCATAAATTTCTTTGCATATTCCTTACTCCCCTCTAGCATGGCGGACTGTTGATCAGGTCCGAGCACGAATACTTCCATCTCTTCAAAATAATTGACAATACCCTGGACTAAGGGCACTTCTGGTCCGACAATGATCATATCAATGGAATGATCGATCACAAATGTCTTGATCCCTGCAAAATCATCAACTTTTAAATCTACATTTTGGCCGTGCAGCTGAGTACCAGAATTCCCAGGTGCTATATAGAGCTTATATGCTATCTGGCTTTGCTCTAATTTCCAAGCAAATGCATGCTCTCTCCCACCGCTTCCTAATAGTAAAATATTCATTAATTATCTGTATTTCAATATTTTAAATAGTATAATTTTATTATATATATTATTATTTTACCTTCGCTGATAACACAATCATTCTCATGATCGCATACATCAATGGAGAGGTCAGTCTGATCACACCTACACATGTCTACATAGACATAAATGGTCTTGGGTATCACGTCAATATCAGCCTCCAAACTTTTTCAAAAATAGAAACTGCTACAAAGGTAAAATTATGGACGTATCTCCATGTAAAAGAAGATTCACAAACACTTTTCGGATTTTTTGATCAAGATGAAAGAGCCGTATTTCAGCACTTACTTTCTGTATCTGGCATCGGACCAAATACTGCAAGGGTTATCTTATCTGGTATGAGCTCTTCTGAAGTAAGACAATCTATTGCTAATGAGACTGTTATGGCATTTAACAAGGTAAAAGGCGTAGGTCCCAAGACAGCTAAAAGAATCATCTTAGATTTGAAAGATAAGATCATAAAAGAAGGTTTATCCGCTGAGGTAAGTCCTCTCGATGTAGCTAATCCAGTGCCTGAAGAAGCGACTACTGCTCTTATCGCCTTAGGATTTCAAAGAAACCAGATTAAAAAAAGCATCGACAAATTTTACTCGGCTGGCATGACTGTTGAAGAATTAATAAAAGCTGTGCTCCAACAAGTTTCGAGATAATCTCTCGTTACTATACTCATTGTAATGGTTCTGCGTTAGATACCTCGTTATCCCGAAGAATTATAATTTCGTAACAAAAGGAAGCCTTAACATCTCAAAATGAGGAGTTTTATATATCTAATACTACTATGCGCATGTGCCTTATCCTCATATGAGAGCCTCGCTTACGGAACTAAACTCCCTGATCCATACCAACAATTAATCGAAGCAGAAGTTCTAGATACTTTTCCCATACAAGATAGAAAAGGAGATTTTATTAATGATGAAGTCTATAATCCATTTGACATTCAGCCAAGTGTCATCAAGCAAGAAGTAGAGTACGATCCAGAAACTGGATACTATATCGTCTCAGAAAGAATCGGAGATGAGTATTTCAGGGCACCGACTTACATGACATTCGCGGAGTATGTAGAATATCGAAATAAGAAGCAGCAAAGAGAGCAATTTGGCCGTATGTCCGGGGTAGATACCCCACGAGCCCGATTTGGCGAAGTATTAAATCCCATAGAACGAATAGATTTAGGGAGTTCATTGGTAGATCGACTATTCGGTGGTACTGATGTGACGATAGAGCCAAAGGGTAATATTGACTTGACCTTTGGCGTAGATTATCAGCGGATTCAGAATCCATTCATACCACCAAGACTACAGAGTCAAGGTGGATTTGATTTCGATATGGACATTCAGATGAATGTAGAAGGTAATATCGGAGAGAAGATGAATTTAGACTTCAATTATGATACGAATGCTTCGTTTGACTTCGATAACAAGATCAAGATCGATTATGACAGTGAGCAGTTTTCAGAAGATGACATCATTAAGAAAATAGAAGCTGGAGATGTCAGCCTGCCGCTTAGAAGTAATCTGATTCAAGGCCCGCAAAAGCTTTTTGGTGTTAAGACTGTAGCACAGTTTGGGAGGTTAACCCTAACAGGTGTCGCCTCTCAGCAGAGATCAGAGCGAAAAGACATACAGATAGAAAACGGAGCCTTAGTCCAAGAATTCGAGATCAGGCCTGATGAATATGATGAAAACAGGCATTTCTTCGTCGCTCATTACTTCAGAGACATCTATGAAGATGCCCTCTCTAATATGCCTCAGATCAAGTCATTAGTACAGATACAAGATATTGAAGTCTGGGTGACTAATGAGCAAAACTCTAATTTACGGAGCTCTTCTACAGTAGCAGCTATCTCATACTTAGGAGAATCAGATCTATCAGAGTTCTCTGATCCAGATCCTCTTTATGCGCCTAATAATATGTTTACAGGTGATGCCAGAGATGTAGAACAGCGAGTCCTTCCTGAAAATAGCAATTCAAGGCTATTTTCAGAATTGGTCCAGGATGACGAAACCAGAACCATTGTAAATACAGCATCTAATCTGCAGTCGCAGTATAGAATGAGTCAGGTGAGAGACTTTGAAGTCCAGAGTATGAGAAGACTGAATGCGAATGAATTCACTTTCCATCCACAGTTAGGTTACATATCGCTGAATACCAGACTTAGGCCTAATCAGGTATTGGGTGTCGCATTCGAGTATACCTATTCGCTTAATGGAAATACAATATATAAAGTCGGAGAAATAACAAATGAAACCGCATCTGGAGGTACCAGGATTAATCCTAACAGTATGGAGGAAGAAGCCAGTCCTGATGACGTCATATATGTGAAGATGCTGAAAAGCTCTAATCAGAGAATCGATCTTCCATCATGGGATCTGATGATGAAGAATGTGTATGCCCTAGGTACTTCGCAGCTGACTCAGGAAGATTTCCAGTTGGATATATTCTTCGAGGATAATGAAGATGTCAGTCTGAAGAGATTCCTCCCTGAAGATGGATATAGAGAGATTCCTTTGTTGGATTTCTTTCAGCTCGATAGATTAAACTCTTATGGTGATCCACAGCAAGATGGCATTTTTGATTTTCAGCCCGGTCTTACTGTCAATACTCGTACAGGAAGTATATTTTTTCCTGTCTTAGAGCCATTTGGTAATTCTCTATTAGAACTGTTAGATGGTAACCAAGCCCTCTATGAGAAGTATGGATTCCCGACTCTTTATAATAATTCTGTCACCTTAGCCAGAGAGGATTTAGATAGAAATTTATTCGTCATTAGGGGGACGCTAAAGTCTACGGTGTCATCTGAGATCAACTTAGGATCATTTAATATTCCACAAGGATCAGTCACAGTAAGGGCAGGTAGCCAGATACTTAGAGAAGGTATAGATTACGATATCGATTATGGGATCGGTAGAATAAAAATTCTGAATGATGCTTATCTTCAGCAAGGTGTGCCGATCAGGGTATCATTTGAAGATCAGTCACTATTCAGCTTGCAGCAGAAGACTATGTTTGGCCTAAGAGCTGACTTCGCCGTTAATAAAAAGCTGAACATCGGAGGTACTTATATGCGTCTATTCGAGCGACCTTTTACTCAGAAAGTAAACATAGGTAGTGACCCGATTAATAACAGAGTCTTTGGACTAGATGTTAATTATAGTTCTGAAGCACCGTTTGTGACAAGACTAGTAGATAAGCTACCTTTCTTTAATACGAAGGAGCCATCGCTGATTAATTTCTCTGCAGAAGTCGCAGCACTGAAGCCAGGGCACTCTGGAGCTATCAATGTGAAAGGAGAAGATCAAGGCGTGGTGAGTCTGGATGATTTTGAAGGAGCCAGTAGTAGTATACCCTTAGGATCAAGACCTAATCTGTGGTTTTTAGCCAGTACACCTTTCAGATTTGAAGAATCTACAAGGGCAAATGATCTGTCGTACGGGTATAATCGAGCACTAATGAACTGGTATATCATAGATGACAGAACCATCAGAAGTCCAGAAGATCAAGTCGACCCCTTCACTCGGATCGTACAGCAGAGAGAATTATTTAATCGTGATGTCCCTCAAAGTCAGATCTCTGATCTATTGACATTTGACTTAGCCTATTATCCTTCAGAAAGAGGGCAGTATAACTTCGATCCACCAGAGGGATCTTCTACTTCAGCTGGATTGGATTTTGATAATGAGCAGCAAAAAGTGATATTAAAAGATCCAGAATCTAGATGGGGAGGCATTATGCGATTTTTACCAAACAACGACTTTGAAGCGTCTAACTTTGAGTATATAGAGTTCTGGATGCTGAATCCTTTCATAGATGATAGAGATGGCAACAGTCAGCCTGTCGGAGAAGACGGTTCTCTATATTTCAATCTGGGTAATGTCTCAGAAGATATCTTGAAAGATAACTTACAATTCTATGAAAACTCTGTAAAGACGCCAGATGAAAGCACGCCCGAACAACTGACCGCGTGGGGCCTCATACCACTTACGATTCCTCAGGTCAATGCATTCGATCTACAGTTCAGAAGGGAGCAGGATCTTGGACTAGATGGTCTAAACGATGATGATGAAAGAGCCGTATTCACTGATTATGTCAGCAGAGTGACTTCGGTATTTCAAGGTGATACCTCTGTAGAGAGTGACCCCTCTAATGACAACTTTATATCCTATAGAGACGAAAGATTCAATGGAGAGCCTAATCTTAAGGACAGATACCTTAGATATAATCATCCTCAGGGAAATGCGCCTGAAGAGACCTCCAGAGTCGGTACAGGTAATCCAATACCTGACGCAGAAGATTTAAATGATAACAGATCATTAGAGCAGAGTGAATCATACTATGAGTATGAAGTAAAACTCAGAAATGAAAATGGAGAAATAGATATTGACAATGCAGAATTTGTCACAGACGTCAGAGATGTGCTTAATCGATCAGGAGATATAGAGAAATGGTATAGATTCCAGATACCGATTCGGGATGAGTCTAAGTCTGTTAATGGTATACAAGGATTCAGATCTATCCAGTTTATGAGGATGTATATGACTGGCTTTGAGACACCTAAGTTATTAAGACTTGCAGAATTCGAGCTGATTAGAAATCAGTGGAGACGACTACCGAGAGAGTGTTTAGATGCTAGTAATCCAGATTTTAGAGATGAATCATCATTCGTCGTGAATGAGATCGGTATCGAAGAGAACAGTAGTAAACTCCCATTTAATTATGTATCTCCAAAAGGGATCGTGCAAGAAAGGGTCTTTAATACCTTCGCTAATGTGCTTCAAGATGAGAATGCACTCAATATGAATATCTGTGCCCTTCCAGATAGCTGTGATGCACGTATGTATAAGCTCACGCAGCTAGATATGCGATACTATAAGCGTATACAGATGTTTGCCCATGCAGAGATAGATCCTGGGCTAAGTGACGAATTTGAAAATGGAGAGTTATCCGCTTTCATCAGACTGGGTAAAGATTTTAATAATAACTACTACGAATACGAGATACCACTATTCTTCTCAGATACTACGCTGGTAGACACAAATAACCCAAACAGTGGTATACCTCCAGAAGAGTTATCTGAAATCGTCTGGCGAGAAGAAAATAATTTTGACTTAAACTTAGATCTGCTTAGAGAGCTTAAGAAACTAAGAAACTTAGAACAGCAAGGTAATTTCACAGACGAATTTAGTATTGGCGTCAGAGACATCGCCCCACCTGAAGATACGACATCAGTCAATGGCATCATCAGAATCAAAGGAAATCCTAGTCTAGGCTATGTGAAAGGAATTACCATAGGTGTAAGGCACAAAAAGAGAGGTTCAACTTTCTGTGGAGAAGTATGGGTGAATGAACTTCGGATCAATGGACTAGATGAAAATGGAGGTGTAGCAGGTGAAGCCAGACTAGAAATACAACTAGCTGATCTGGGTGACCTGACTGCTTCTGCCGCTTATAGTAGTGTGGGCTGGGGAAAGCTAGAAGAAAGGACATTTGAGAGAAGTCTTGAAAGCATCACAGAGTATGATGTGGCGACCAATCTAAATTTAGGTAAATTCTTACCTAATAAATGGGGTGTTCAGATACCTTTCTACGCACAGTATGCCAAGTCAAAAATCCAAGACCAGTTCGATCCATTTGAGCTGGATCTAAAGGTAGATGAATTACTAGAAAGTACGACCGATCCAGAACTTATCGCGGATATCAAAGATAGAAGTGCCCAGACGACCACGATCAAAACTGTGAATTTCACTAATGTCAGAAAGGAAAGAGCCACTGGATCGAAGAAAAAGCCAATGCCGTGGGATATCTCTAATTTAAGTGTCAGCTATGGTCATACCAGGACAGAATATAAGGATGACATCATCAAGCAGGACATCGCTGATGACCAGAGAGGCAGCCTGACTTATAACTATACACGATCAGGAAAGCCCATCCAACCATTCAAAAAAATAAAGAGCAAGAATCTTAAAATCCTAAAAGAATTTAATTTTAATCCATTTCCAAATAGTTTCTCTTTCACAACAGAGCTGAGAAGATTCAAGAGTGTAAAGGAATATAGGATACCTAAAGATATAGACTATGTTTTCAATGATCAACGGTTTGACTGGGATAGGCGCTATACCTTAGACTGGGACTTCACCAAGGCCCTGAAGATGAATTTCAGTGCATCTAATTTTTCTGTCGTAGATGAGATCAGGCCTGGAAGCATCAGGATCAATCGAGATGCGAGGCCATTCTTTAACAAATTTGGAAGAGAGGTGGACGAAGTGAATGTACTCGCAGATATAGCTGCAAAACAGCAAGCCGCAAGAGATACCCTCAGTCAAAATTTAAGGAATTTTGGTAGAAATAAAGACTATAATCATCAGGTAAATCTTTCATATACGCTTCCCATCAGGTACCTACCCTATATGGACTGGGTCACGGTGAAGGCAGGATATGATGCTGATTATGCTTGGAATGTCGGCTCACTCTCTGTTAATAACGGTGTGCCATTAGGCGGTGAGTTAGATGGGGTCGATGGGATACAGCTTGGTAACATCATCAGCAATAATCAGAACCGGTCATTGACTGCGACTTTTGCCTTTGATAAGCTTTACGATAAGTCAAAATATATTAAAGGATTAGACAGATCTAATTCATCAAGAAGATCCAGCAGAAGCAGAAACAAAGAAAAAGAACCAGCCGAAGAAGCCGAAGGCGAAGAAACTAAAAAGTCTAAACGTGATGGACCTTCATCAGTAGAAAAATTATTATTAAGGCCTCTATTTTCACTGAGAAACTTTAAATTTTCTTATAAGGAGAGGCTTTCTACAGTCATTCCTGGATTCTTACCTGAATCCAGTCTGCTGGGGCTATCCTCAGGATTTGATGCACCTGGATGGGGCTTTGTCTTAGGCATCCAGCCAGACTTAGCATCAGGTCAATATCTAGATGAAGCTGCAAGAAAAGGGTGGATCACACCAGATAGATTTCAGAATCAGCAAGTCCTGCAGAACAGTCAGCAGACGTATCAGGCAGATATCGAGATAGAACCTTGGAAAGATTTCAAAATAGACGTTAACTTTAAAAAGAGCTTCACAAAGAATCACTCGGAGTACTTCATTAACTCTAATCCTGATACAGCCTACGCCACACCACCCATTTTTCAGCATACCACATTGAGAGACGTAGGATCATTCGATGTGACGTACTTCTCTATGCAGACACTATTCAATAGTGACGTGAATGGCCTATTTCAGATCTTTCAGAATAATAGATCTGTAGTATCTAATAGATTAGCAGAGAGAGACAGAAACGGTCAGCAGAATCCTAATATTGGTGATATACACGATGAAGATGGTCCGGCATATGCTAAGGGATTGGGACGTCAGCAGAACGATGTGCTCATACACTCTTTCTTAGCAGCATACACGGGTAAAGACTTAACCATCCCTAGTGCGCTAGCTGAAGAGAATATATCACTTAACATCACAGAAGAAATCCAAAGCAGAAGCTATATCCCTGCACCTAACTGGACACTGAGATGGGATGGGATCGCAAAAATGGAAGCATTCAGAGATATATTCTCCAGCTTCAGAGTGACACATGGCTATAAGTCCACACTCAGAGTCAGCAGATATGAGACAGACCTGCAGTACCAGGGAGCTCTTGAGGATCCTAACCAAGGAGCATTCTTTATTAATCCAGAATTATCTGCGAGTAATTATTACGCCATATTTGAGATACCTGCAGTCATCATCGCAGAGGCATTCGATCCGATTATCGGCATAGACTTCAAGACGACTAATGACATGAATGTCAATTTCGAATATAAGAAAACTAGAAACTTAAGTCTGCTGACTGGTAATATCAGCCAACTGACAGAAGCCAGAAATACAGAATTCACATTTGGATTAGGATGGTCACTTCAAGATGTCAACCTATTCGGAGGTAAGCAACGACGACCTCGTGATGCAGATGCACCAGCAGATAATCAAAGCCAACAAGGCAGAGGCAATCAACGAGTGACGAATACCAGAGGCCGAGAGATGACGATCAATTTTGACTTCTCGCTGCGGGATGATGTCACGTGGATACATGAGATAGATAAAGGAGCCAGTGCAGAGCCTATCAGAGGGCTGAAGACGCTCAGGATAAATCCATCTGTAGAATATGATCTAAACGAAAATTTATCTCTGAGAGCATTCGTCGATTATAGTCGGACACAGCCTTACTTATCTACCTCCTACCCGATCACAAGTATTCAGGGAGGTGTGACTGCCAGATTCAATCTGAATTAATGTAAAGAAAAGAAGCGACTTAATACCTATCAATTCTAAGTCAATACCTATGTACATTTCTTGGTTAAATGATCGTTAAAGCAAAGCACTTTAAAGGACATGTCTCATTAAAATTGTCTATCATGCATAAGACTAATAGTCTATATGAGTAAACAGTCCATCATCATTATCATCGCCCTGATGAGCTTAGCGCTTCTCGGCACATCCATCATACAGTTCATGTGGATCAAAAGAGCTGTAGACCTTCAGGCTGAGAGCTTTGATAATAAAGTGATGGATGGACTGAATAGTATCCATAAGCTGCTTATAGATAACCACCGGCAGACTGCGGCCATCATGAAAGCTAAGGATAACAGCAAAAAATTCAGCCTTAGTCGCCGTGATTTTGAGACAAAAGACCTAGCCTACGCATTTAATCCGAATCGATACATAGAAGATATCAAACCAGGGACTTTAGAGAAGTTTGTCAAAAACGAATTCGATAACAGGGGAATTAAAATAAAATATGAATATGGCCTGTACTCTAATAAGACAAGAAGCTTCTCTATCATCAATGGACAATATGCCGTCCAATATGAAGATAAACCCATGTCAAGTGAGGTAGAACTTCCTGATGCTGATGAAAATCAAAGCTTATATCGCTCTAAATATTCGATTAATTTATTTCCTAATGAATCCGAAAAACCTGGTCAGCTAAAAATCTATTTCCCTAATAAGACAAGGTATCTGTGGTCATCCAGCTGGATATCCATCATTAGCTCACTGATCTTTACGGGACTCATCCTTTTTTGCTTCATCTACACGATAAATGTCATTCTTTTTCAGAAAAAAGTCTCAGAGATGAAGACCGACTTTATCAATAATATGACTCATGAGTTCAAGACGCCCATCGCTACGATCTCACTAGCAGCCGACTCCATAAAAAGCCCTAAAGTGAATGGCAGCGTGGATAAGATTGTGCGCTTTGCTAATATCATAAAGCAGGAGAATAAGCGAATGCTCGGTCAAGTAGAAAAGGTACTTCAGATGGCTCAGATAGATAAGAGTGAATTCCAGCTTAAGATATCTGAAATAGACATACACACATTAATAGATGATGCGGCTGAGCATTCTAGACTTAAGGTCAATAAAAGGGATGGTGTAATAGAAGTAGAGCTATCAGCTAAAAGATCAGTGATAAATGCCGACCAAAACCATATATCTAATGTCATACATAATCTCTTAGATAATGCTGAAAAGTACTCTAAAGAAACGCCTAAAATCAAAATCAAGACAGAAAACGTCAAAGGAGGTATCAATATCATCATATCAGATAATGGAATGGGTATGACAAAGGAAGCATTGAAGAATATATTTGAGAAGTTTTATCGTGTGCACACAGGAAACCTACATGATGTGAAGGGTTTTGGGCTAGGATTAAGCTACGTGAAAGCTAGTGTAAATGCGCATAAAGGGAAAATAAAAGTAGAGAGTGAACTCGGCATCGGTAGTACTTTTACAATATTTTTGCCTTTTTCTGCGTCAGAAAGTGACTAAAGCCTCTTTTTACCATCTATATATATAAGCAATCGCGACTTCATGAGTAACAAAATCCTATTAGTAGAAGATGATCAAAATTTCGGTGACGTCTTACGGTCTTACTTAGAAATGCACGATTATGATGTAACCCTCGAATCTGATGGAGAAGCAGGGTACAATACATATAATAAAGGTAGTTTTAACCTTTGCATATTTGATGTCATGATGCCTAAAAAAGATGGCTTTACATTAGCAAAAGAGGTAAGAGAAAAAGACACAGAAATTCCTATCATTTTCTTAACTGCCAAAGCATTAAAAGAAGATGTCTTAGAAGGCTTTAAGCTCGGTGCTGATGATTATATCACTAAGCCATTTAACTCTGAAGAGCTGCTATATCGAGTTCAAGCTGTCATGCGTAGATCAGAAAAGAAAGCTGATCCAAGAGAAGAAATAAAGGAATTCACCATAGGCAATTATCACTTCAACTATCCGCTGAGAATACTAAACTTTAAGAATGGTGAAGACTCAAGCAAGGATAAACTATCACCTAAAGAAGCTCACCTCCTGCGGATGTTCTGCATGCATAAGAATGAGGTCTTAACCAGATCAGAAGCTCTGACTAAAATATGGGGAGAAGATAATTATTTCACTGCCAGAAGTATGGATGTATTCGTCACTAAGCTAAGAAAGTACATCAGCAAAGATCCTAAATTAGAAATAGTCAATATTCATGGCAATGGCTTCAGACTGATAGATCACAATGATGTGAGTGACTAATTGTTCCTCTCCTTTGGTTTTATTTTGCAACGCCTCGATTATCGAAAAATAAAAATTTAGATGCACCTCGCATTTTAATTAATTATCTATCTAGGTATGTTCAGTAGTAGTAAATAAATTCAGAATTAAGAGAACTGTTGGTCAAGCTGCTATGACTTTAGCACTTTTAGGTCAAAATCTGTACAAATTCTTGGGTATAGTTTAATTCTGTCAAATACCTTTTAGGTTGCTTTTTATCTGGATTAGATTCGTTACCCCATTATTGCCAAAACCCTTAAAAGCGAGGTAATAATTCAGGGTAAACGTGTTCAAATCAAATTCAAGACTGTCAATTAATAGACTAA